>Ga0209542_10001090_pt1 | contig 64817 bp, 73 predicted proteins | sample RifCSPhighO2_01_FD_184028 | JGI IMG/M metagenome (GOLD analysis project Ga0209542, IMG submission 184028) | Soil microbial communities from Rifle, Colorado - Rifle CSP2_plank highO2_0.1 (SPAdes) (version 2) | ecosystem: Environmental > Terrestrial > Deep subsurface > Rock core/Sediment ...
CGCTATTTATACGCCCTTGAACTCGCTTCGTGCTTTGCCTTTTTCCCTGCCTTCTGCGCTGCTCGTATTATATTTGCATGATCTTGAGAAGCCGTTTAAGCAGGAGCATCCTGAACGGTTTTTGGATGTTGAAGGGAAGAAAAAAAGAGAAGTGATTGAAGCGTTTAAATCTGAGATTATTGGGAAATACGGTCTTGTGTTGAGTGACGATGAGAAGAATGGGTTGCAGTATGTTGAGGGAGAGATTGATGATTATTCTCTTAGTGAGAGAAAGATGAATGAGTTAGCTACCTTTTGCCATTGTTGCGATATATTGAGTGCGCGGGCTTGGTATGATAGACCGTTGGGGGAAAGGGATAGTTGGCGCGGGGGCATTTAAGGGTAGTTCGGTTGAGAGAAATTATATTTCTCTATTGCGGAGGGATTTGGAAGGGATTGTTCTGAATGGGCAGAGGGCGGGGCTCTCTCTGTTTGATTGATATGAGTCAGTATTCTTTGGAATACCTATAATCTTTTAAACTTGGTGTTTTTCTGTGTTGTATGACTGCCGTTGTTGATAAGGTGATTCGATTTAATTTGCAACCCTTAGCACCGCTACATGCATTATTGCGCACGGGTGGATACATCACTAGTGGTCCGTTTGAGAAAGGAAGTCTTACTAATAATGATGAAGGAGCGTATTGGAGGTTGTACAGGGGACCACCTGGAAGAGGGGCAGAAGAAGTTGGAGAAGTGTACCAGTTTGACATTAGTACTGGAACGTATGAACCCCAGGAGGGGATGTTTTCGCATGTTGTTGTCAAGTATAGATTTAAAGACGGAGACAGAAAAGGAAATGTAGATACTGCTCTTTCCTTGGTACGACTATTAAAAGAATATACGATTCCTTACCTAGAAGAGCCATCAAAAGAAGCGCTTTGGGAAGAGATTCATCGTTTTAAAGAACGAAAAAAAGATATGCTAGAAGTATTGCGCCATTAGATTATGTTGCGTGTAAATGGCTTTTTTCATTATTAGATGATGGCTGGAGTAAGGAAATTAAGACTGTCTGAAAAAATAATCTATTTGTTCGAGCGCCTACATTTATTTAAAGGAGCATTTATTTTTTCTAGCATGTTAAAGATTGGCGTCACGGGTACGTTTTGTGCTGGCAAAGATACCATCGCACGATATTTAGAATCAAAAAATTTTATACATATTTCTTTATCTGATGTTATTCGCGATGAAGCCCGCACCCGCGGCTTAGCCATTACCCGTGATAATTTACAACTGCTTGGAAATAGTTTACGCAATCAGGAAGGGGCAGCGGTACTTGCCAAACGTGCAATTGATAGAATGGATCAGAATACTAAACTATATGTTATTACCAGCATTAGGAATCCGTTAGAAGTCAAGGAACTTGCCAAAACAAAACAATTTGTTCTTATTTCTGTTGATGCTCCGGCTACATTACGATTCGAACGTTTGATGAAGCGTACTGAAAGAAAAGAGTCTGATCCAACTACTTTTGAGGATTTTTTGGCTAGTGAACAACGAGAAATGGTTTCAAGCAATAGTACTAGTCAAAATATACGTTCTTGTATGACTATGGCTCGGTTTCATCTGAGCAACGAAGGAACTTTTGAGGAGCTTTATAAGCAACTAGACAACTTATTACCTTTGATTGAAACTGCCGCCTCATATCAACGTCCCTCATGGGATGAATACTTTATGGATATTGTACAAACCGTGGGTAAACGAGGCACCTGTGATAGGGGAAGAAGCGGTTCAATTATTGTTAAGAGCAAACGCATTATGGCAACCGGCTATGTTGGCGCACCACCTGGTATGGTACATTGTGATGACGTTGGTCACTGGTTTAAAAAAACAATACATGAAGACGGTTCGATCACTCAACACTGCATCCGAACAGTTCATGCAGAGGCAAATGCGATTGCTCAGGCAGCACGGTACGGCATTTCAGTGGATGGGGCAACACTCTATTGTAAAATGGAACCGTGTCTTGATTGCACGAAGCTGTTGATTAGCGCCGGTATCAGACGCATAGTATGTGATAAAAGATATCATGGAGCAACAGAATCTCGTGAAATGCTTGAAGAGGCAGGGATTATTTTGGACGTACTGCATGACGAATTAGAACAGTATCCTGGCCAGAAAGGATAGCATGGATAATTGCATTGTTTTTTTAAATGATTATTATACCAGATAGGATAGATTAGAATGTATGGGTTGTATCTGGAGCGGAGGGAAATAGAATCCTTCGAGTTGGGCAACTATCTTTTTTGAGAAGAGCGTTTTTTGTATTTTGAGGAGCTTTCCGTTGCTGTTTATGATTAATTGTCCGTTGGTGTTTAACTGTCTGAGGAGATGCGTTGGAATTTCTTTGACTGAGCCTGAGACGATGATTCGGTCATAAGGATTTTTGTTTTTTAAACCTGGAATGCCGTTTTTATGTATAATTGCTGCTTTTGGATTTTTTTTTAGGACTGTTTGAGATGAAAAGGCGAGCGAGGGAAGGAGTTCTATGCCAAATGAGTTTCCTTGGGTAATATGAGAGATGAGAGCTAAGAGAAAGCCGGAGCCGGAACCTATTTCTAATACTTTGTGGTTTGGTTGGGGGTGGATGAAAGTGAGGAGAGTAGCGAGTGTGGATGGTTTTGAGGTATAGGCGTTTGCTGCTAGAGGAATATTTTTATTTTCGTATGCTTGGTCTTTGAGTGCTAGAGGAATAAACTCTTTTCTATCGATAGCTGTGAATGCATCTATAATGTTCTCCGATATGCCGTGTGCGCGTAGAACTGCGATCATTCCCTCTTTTTCCATAGTCTTTTTTAGAACGGGCGTTAATAAATGTTAGCTTGTTTCCTTAACTCTTTGATTAAGGAGATAACTTTCTTTTTTGTATTTGTGTAGAAGAAAAGAGATATAAGAATAACAACTATTGATATTAAAATACCAAATAAGATTCTTTCTGAATACCATACAAATGTGCCTATAAAGGAGACCGTTCCTACTGTTAACATAGTCAGTGCTGCTCTCATTTCCTCCATAAGAAATTGATATTTTAATTTTAGGATATCCACTTCGATATCTTTTTCAGTTATTTTGAATTAGTTTGTATACTATTGCAACACCAATTCCCACCAGTGTAAACCCCCCGATTATCGAGGCTATATCCTTTTGAGAATTATATACTAAGGCTAATCCTGTTCCTCCCGAAATAAAAGCAATTGCTATTAACACGGCTGAACCAATTGATTTCAAAGAATCTCTTTTTTTATTCACCTTTATCTATCCCTTTATTTATTTTAAATGTTTGTACGGAAGATTTATTAAGCTTGTTCTTTTTTTTCTTGTGATGAGTGATGAAACCGAGTTGACTGAGGGGAATTTTGCTTCTAAGACAAGCAAAGGTAATTGGGTGGTTGATTTTTGGGCTGCATGGTGTATCCCCTGCAAGATTATGGCTCCCCATTTTGCTGCGGCAGCGAAGGAGATGAAGGGGAAAGTGCACTTTGGCAAGGTTGATGTGGATGCTGAGGGTGCACTGGCTGAACAATTTGATATTGTAAGTATTCCAACGACGTTATTTATGAAGGAGGGAGAGGTGGTGAATAGAATTTCTGGGGCGATGCCCAAAGATGAGTTAATGAAAGCGGTGAAAGAAAGTTTTTGATTACTGGGAATTGATGACTTTATTAGAAAGGATTTATTAAGCGAATTCGCTTTCTTCTTTAATGGGCTCTGAAGGTACATCTATATATCTTGCTGAGGTCTCCCTTCAGAGGAGAATTTTTATTTTTACTCCTGAAAAGCCCGTAACTTGGGCTTCAGGCTATCAGATGCCCGTGTATAATGATAATAGAGTTTATCTGGGAAATTATTTTAACAGATCTCATATTGCTGCTGCTTTTGAATCTTTGCTTGCTGATAAAAAAGAACCAGATATCGTAGCTGGAACTGCGACAGCTGGAATACCTCATGCTACTTCTCTGGCTGATAAACTTCATCTCCCACTTATCTATCTTAGAGATAAGCCAAAAAATCACGGTTTAAAAAATAGAATTGAAGGACTTAAAGCGGATACCTCACTTGAGGGAAAAGAAGTATTATTGATTGAAGATTTAGTTTCAACTGGGGGAAGTTCGGTGAATGCAGTTGCAGCTATTCGCGAGGCTGGCGGGACTGTTAATAGTTGTTTTTCTATTTTCAATTATGGTTTTTTGGGAGCTGAAGAAGTATTTGCCGGGAAAAAGCCATATGACGCTCAAGGAAATAGATTATCTACACCTTGTCAGTTATACTCTTTACTTACTTTTGATACTTTATTTAGAGCAGCCATAAAAGGAAAATATATTTCTACTGAACAACAACGAGAGATTGAAGAATGGCGGGCAGATCCATTTAACTGGGGCGATAAGCATGGATTTCCGAGAGTAGTTAAGAAGGTCTGAGGAGAAGGGTTTAAAAATCACTTTTAGTTCTGATTGATAACGGTTCCGTAGCTCAGCCTGGTTTAGAGCACCGGCCTTTTAAGCCGGGTGTCGGGGGTTCAAATCCCCTCGGGACCATAGTAAACAGGGATTTGAACATCCAAAGAATCACTGATTCTTTGTCCCTTCGGTTGGTAAACCTTCAGGAATCCCCTCGGGACCATAATAAACAGGGATTTGAACATCCCTTCGGTTGGTAAACCTTCTGGAATTCTATCGGGGTCAATGTGCATTAAAGAACGATAAAAATTATATAGTCGGTTTTTTGTCTTGAAGTGTATGTGTGTTTATTTTATAGCTTTTCCTAAAAGAATACGCAACCCAAATGGATAACCACCAAGTATTCTTGGATCACCTTATGAATGTTACGTTATCAAGTCAATTGATAGGGGCAGACAACAACTTTATCCTAGTATGGTACAACGATTTTATCTTTCAGATGGTGACGTTTCATCTCGTCCAGTAAATAAACAGCTAACAAAATTAAAAAAACGGGTGTTTAAGAGGAGGTTGCTTGAGGATTTATTCGCTTCGGCTATTTACCCCAGTTTAGAGTCTCTTCTGTATCTGTTAAAAAACGCAGAGTGAGAGAAAGATATATAAAGAATTGAGACCTTTATTTGTGTGTGTATAGATAGGTTCGTATTTTTGCTGATGGGTTTTTCTTAGAGGCTTTTGTGTCCACTTATCCGAAAGGTTTAAAAAGCCAGTTTTGCACTTCTTAGTATTCCTGTTCGTTACGGTTACCTATGCACATTTTACAGCCCAAACATACGAAACTGAAGCCTGATGAGGTGAAAGTCTTAGTTGAAAAGTATAATCTTTCTCTGTCACAACTGCCTAAGGTACTGTTTACTGATCCTACCCTCCCTGAACACTCTGTGGCTGGGGACGTGATTAAAATAGAACGAAAGGAAGATGATGGAACTAAAATCTATTATCGGGTGGTTGTCGGATGAATGAGCCTAGGACTATTTTAGTAAAAAAATATCTTGAACAGCATTCGCTAGTTGAATCGAATCTTCTTTCCTTCAATGATTTTATTCAGCATCGGATACAACAATTGATTTATGAGTTGAATGAGACGATAAGTAAAGAAGAGGTGGATGTGAAGTTAGGAAAGGTGAGAATTGGTAAACCTAACATTATTGAAGCCGATGGGAGCACGACCGTTATAACTCCTTCCATTGCACGGTTGAGAAGCTTGACCTATTCTGCTCCCGTATATGTTGAATTAAGTGTTTCGTTTGGTGATCAGAGTGATAGTGCCGAGGTTGAAATTGGAAGGATTCCAATTATGGTTCGAAGCGCTGCTTGTACGACGTATGGCATGAATAAACAGGAATTAACTGATAACTATATGGATCCTATGGATCCTGGGGGATACTTTATTATTAATGGTAATGAGCGAATTATGGTAATGAATGAAGACCTAGCGGCTAACCAGCCTTTTATTGAGAACGGCAGGAATGGACTTATCGTGCGAGTATTTTCACAACGAGGATCGTATAGAATTCCTACCACCATTTCTGAAACGAATGAAGGTATTTTGGAGTTAACGTTTAGTCGACTGAAGAATATACCGATATTAGTTCTTCTGAAGGCGCTGGGTATGACTAAGGAAGCTGAAATTGCCAAAGTGATTGATTACGAGACTGATAGTTTGATTGTTAATTTGTATGAGTACGCTCACTTGAAAGATGCTGAGGAGGCTATGCTTCATATTGCTGAGAAATCAGGTATTCAGGGAACGAAGAAGGAAATTTTAGATAGGGTGAAACAGAGAATTGATTCATTCTTATTACCTCATATTGGTACGGAGAAGCAAGCGCGAGGTGAAAAAGCCGAGACTCTGTGTCGATTTACACGATTGTTTTTGCGTGCTAAAGATGACGAGACGCTACGGACTGATAAAGATCATTATGCTAATAAGAGAGTGAAGCTTTCAGGTGATTTAATGTCTGATTTGTTTAGAGTTAATCTGAATATTTTGGTACGAGATGTACAATATTCTTTGCAAAAGACTGCAAAGAGAAAGAAATTCTATTCTATAAAGACTATCGCAAAATCGACGTTGTTTACACATAGGATTGAGAGTGCTATTGCTACCGGAAGCTGGATTGGCGAGCGATCGGGTGTGACGCAGAATATGGATAAAACTAATTATCTTGCGATGTTGTCCCAATTACAGCGAGTTTCTTCCATGTTACCGGGAGAACAAGAAAATTTTCAGGCGAGAACCTTGCATCCTACCCACTATGGTCGATTCTGTCCGACAGAGACTCCTGAAGGAACTGAGATTGGACTCAGAAAGAATCTTGCTTTGTTAAGTAAAATTTCAACTGCTGTGCAGTTTGATGAGAACACCACTATAAAGCGATTCGGCGATGCGGGATTGAATAAGGAAAAGGGTGAGGATGTATTCTTTAATGGTCGGTTTATAGGTTTTGTTGAGCAACCAAATCAATTTGTTCAGTATGTGCGATCACTACGAAGAAAGGGGCAGTTACCTAAAGAAATGAGTGTTCGAATAGATCCGGTTACGGGTAATGTTACTATGTCGGTTGAGGTTGGGAGAGTTTTGAGACCAGTTATTGTTGCTGAACGGGGTGTTAGTGCGCTGAAGAATGAGCATTTAGTTATGCTGGAAGAAGGTACGATGAAGTGGAACGATTTACTCCAACAAGGGATTATAGAGTATATTGATGCTGCTGAAGAAGATAATTCATTAATTGCGATTCGAGAGGAAGAATTAACTGCTGATCACACTCATCTTGAAGTGCATCCTATTGATTTGTTTGGACTTATCACTTCTCTTGTTCCGTTTGGCAATCATGACCAATCATCACGTTTAAACCGAGGTAGTAAGACGTTGAAACAGAGTTTAGGAATTTATGCAGCAAATTATTTTGTTAGATTAGATACTGATGTTTCTATTTTACACTATCCGCAGCGACCGATTGTTCGGACCTTTACGTATGATACCTTACAAGGTTATCCATCAGGTCAGAATGTGGTTGTTGCTATTATGCCATTTGAAGGTTATAATATGGAAGACTCGGTGGTATTGAATAAAGCAAGCGTTGATAGGGGTATGGGCAGGAGTACGTATTTTAGACCGTATAGTACGACTGAATTGCACTATCCTGGAGGTTTGGCTGATGAGATCATTGCTCCTGAAAAAGATGTTTCGGGATATAGAACTGAAGCAGCATATCGATTCTTAGAAGATGATGGAATGGTATATCCTGAGGCAGATATGAAGGAAGGAGAAGTATTGATTGGAAAGACTACGCCACCTAAATTCTTAAGCGAAGCAAAAGATATTAGCATTCAGTCCAAGAAAGAAGCTAGTTCTGCTATTCGTCAAGGGGAACGAGGAACGGTGGATGCGGTGTTTATTACGGTAGATCAGGAAGGCAATAAAATTGCTCATGTGCGAACGAGAGATACACGATTACCGGAACCAGGAGACAAATTTTCAACGCCACATGGACAAAAAGGAGTGGTTGGGTTAATTGCACCTGAAGAAGATATTCCTTTTACTGCTTCGGGTATTAGACCTGATTTGCTTTTCAATCCACATGGTATTCCGAGCAGAATGACTGTAGGTTACTTGATTGAGTTATTGGCGGGTAAAACGGCAGCAGTTACTGGAAAGGTTGTTGATGGCACCCCTTTCACTGGGAGCAGCGTTGAGGAATTGGAGTATCAGCTGCGAGAACTTGGCTTTGGTTTTGATGGAAAGGAAACTATGTACAATGGAGTAACCGGTAAGAGGCTTGAGGCTAAGATTTATATCGGTAATATGTATTATTTGAAACTGCGACATATGGTTAAGAATAAGATGCAGGCTCGTGCTTCGGGTAAGGTTGCTCTTCTCACACGGCAGCCCATTGAAGGACGATCGCGAGGTGGAGGACTTCGACTGGGAGAGATGGAGCAGCAAGCACTTGCGGGTCATGGCGCATCTCTGTTGTTGAAAGAAAGGTATGATTCTGATAAGACGGTGGTGTATATTTGTAAGGATTGTGGTAATATGACGTATGAAGATACGCTACGAAATAAGGTATCCTGTAACTTATGTGGTGGCAATGAAGTTGAACCGGTTGAAATGTCGTATGCCTTTAAACTCTTAGTCGATGAATTGCTTGGATTGGGCATTTTGACGACCTTTGAATTAAAAAATAAATTTGAACAATGACTACCTATTTCAGAAAGCAAGTACGGGCACTCAAGTTTAAGCTGCTTAGTCCTGACCAGATTAAGAAGTTGAGCTGTGCGAAAATTGTGACGCCTGAATTGTACGATATTGATGGATTTCCGGTTGATGGTGGTCTTATGGATTTACGGCTTGGAGCGATAGATCCGGGTGTGCGATGTAGAACGTGTGGAAAGCGCGTGAAAGAATGTCCGGGACATGCAGGAAGTATTGAACTCGCTCGACCAGTAGTGCATATAAAATATATTCCATTGGTTGAATTGTGTTTGCGGAGTTTCTGCCCTCATTGTGGCAAATTGACGTTGAATGAAGAGAAACAGAAACAGTATGCACCGTCTGAGCGGGCAAAGAAAGCACGTGATGCTAAGAAATGTCCGTTCTGCGCTGAGGTTATAGAGAGAGTTAAGTTAGAGAAGCCGAGCACATTTATGATTGGAAAGAAGCGATTGTCTCCTATTGAAGTGCGAGAGAGGTTGTTGCTTATTTCGGATGATGAACTGAAGAAAATTGGAGTGAATGCTAAGACTGCCCGACCTGAATGGGCGATTTTATCTTTGACTCTTGTTCCTTCGGTTACGGTACGACCTTCGATTACTCTCGATTCGGGAGAGAGATCAGAGGATGACTTGACTCATAAACTTTCTGATATTATCAGAGCCAATCAACGATTATGGGAGAATCTGAATGCTGGTGCACCTGAAGTGATTATTGAGGATCTATGGGATTTACTACAGTATCACGTCACTACGTTCTTTGATAACAACATTTCTCGTATTCCTCCTGCTCGTCATCGATCTGGTCAGCCACTTAAGACGATCACTGAGCGAATTAAGGGGAAGGAAGGAAGAATCAGACACAACCTTGCTGGAAAAAGAGTTAATTATTCGGGAAGAACGGTTGTTTCGCCTGATCCATATATTGGTATCAATGAGGTCGGTATTCCGGTTGAAATTGCTAAGATTATTACGGTTGCAGAGTCAGTGACTATTCTTAATCTTGAGAGTCTTAAGGAAGTTATACGAAAGGCAGAGGTCTATCCAGGAGCAAATTATGTTATACGTCCTGATGGAAAGAGAAAGAGAATTACTGAAGATCTGAAAGAAGAGATTTGCAATGAGATTCAACCAGGCTATAAAGTTGAGAGACATTTGAGGGATGGAGATGTAGTTCTTTTCAACCGACATCCTTCACTACATAAACAGAGTTTGATGGCTCATTATGTACGAGTGCTACCTGGCAGAACCTTTAGATTGAATCCCGCTACCGCCGTACCTTATAATGCTGATTTTGACGGCGATGAAATGAACGTGCACAGCCCGCAGACCGAGGAAGCACGGGCGGAGGCACAGATACTGCTTGATGTTAAGAACAATATTATTTCTTCTAAAAATAATATGAATTTAGTGGGTACTATCGCTGATGCGGTGACTGGTAATTACATCCTTAGCACTAAAGAAATACCAAAGAGCGAAGCCGATCAGTTGTTATATTCAGTTAAGATAATCAATGCTTTGAAGAAGAAAGTGCTTACGGGTAGTGAGATATTTGAACAAATTCTTCCTAAGGGTGCCGCGTTTAAAGTGCCTAAGGAAATAACTGGGGATAACTCATTTGGTTCCGAGACAGGAGAGATGGTTAAGATGGTTGATGAGCAGTTTGGCAGAGATGAGACTTTGGGGGCGATCAATCGGGCGTTTGTGCTGGGAACGATCTTTTTATCTCGTATTGGGTACACCTTGTCCTTACAGGATTTAAATGTGTCTGATAAGGTGAAAGAGATAACCGCAGATATTGTATCGGTGGCTGAGAAAAAGACTAAAGAGATTATTGCCTCGTTTGAGGCTGGGGAGCTTGAGTTGCTTCCTGGGAAGACCGCCGATGAAACACGGGAAATCAGAATATTGCAGGTATTAAATGAGGTGCGAACTGATATAGGTAGGGTCGTTAAAGCAAACTTTCCGGTCGATGGTAATGTGAATAAGATGATTACTCCTGGGGCTGCGGGCAGTATGCTTAATATTACTCAGATTGCCTGTTGTGTTGGTCAGCAGGCTCTTGGAAATAAACGTATTAGCTTTGGTTATACTGATAGGACTTTGCCGTTCTTTAAGAAAAAAGATTTGTCGCCTGAATCACGAGGATTCATTAAATCTTCTTTCTTTAGAGGATTAAAGCCAACTGAGTTTTTCTTTGGAGCTATAACTGGAAGGGATAGCCTTATGGATCTTGCTCTGAGAACGCCTAAATCTGGTTATTTGTATAGACGACTAGTTAGCGCTTTGCAAGATTTGAAAGTGGAATATGATGGTACTGTACGAGATGCGTCGGAACGGGTGGTACAGTATCTATTTGGGGATGATGGGAAAGATGTTAGTAAATTACATTTGAAGGATAATAAAGTGTCTGCGGGTGAAGCAATTGGTGTTATAACTGCTCAATCCTTTGGAGAAGCAGCAACGCAGATGGTTCTTAACGTGTTCCACCATGCGGGCGTTGCAGAGATGCAAGTTACGCAGGGACTACCGAGAATAATTGAAATTCTGGATGCGCGAAAACAGCCATCTACTCCACGAATGGAATTATGGCTTGATAAAGAACATAATAATGACAAAGATGCGAAAGTTGTGGCCGAGAAGATAAAGGAAGTAATGCTTAGGGAAATTGCATCTGAAATTAAAATTGACTTTGGGGCAAAGAAGATAGAGATTTTGCTTGATTCGAAGGGTCTGAGGACAACGCACATTGGTGGACAGAGGGTTGCAGATCGACTTGTGGAAAAGGGATTTGATGTCAAGGGCAATGATACTAAACTGACCGTGCACGCAGCTGAACTAGACTTTAAAGGATTGTATAAGTTGAAAGAGAAGTTAAAAAAGACCATTATTTCGGGAGTGAAGGGTATTACTCAGGTGGTTGTTTCAAACAGAGGGAAGGATTATGTCATTGTCACTGCTGGTTCTAATCTTTCTGATGTGATTAAAGTGAAGGGCATTGATGCTGAGAAAGCAGTATCTAATGATATTCATGATGTTTGTAAAGTGTTTGGTGTTGAAGCTGCACGACAGACCATTGTGAATGAAATTAAGAAAGTGATTGAAACGCAGGGTTTGGACATTAATATTAGACATTTGAAACTGGTTGCGGATGCGATGACGACTGCCGGAGCTGTTAAGGGTATTACGCGTATGGGTATTATTTCGGATAAAGCAAGCGTTCTTGCACGTGCGACGTTTGAGACGCCTGATAAACAGTTCGTGAATGCGACGGTGCAGGGTGCGAGAGATGAGTTGAATTCGGTTGTTGAGAATATATTGTTGAATCAACCTATTCCGGTTGGTACTGGTTTGCCTGGATTACTTGTTGAAGTTACGGGGCCCTTGGCACGAGAGCAGAAGACCGAGAAAAAGAAGAAGTGAAGTTTAAATAGTGTAGTTTAGTAGGGTTTTTATGGCTGAAGATTATAAGTATCCAAATTTGAAGAGACTTGTTGGAAATATTGAAAAACGAAGGTACCTTCCCTCTAAGGTAGGCTTGAATCCTCTTCCTTTGATACCTTCTAAAATAGATTTGACTAAGGAAATGCGAGATCATGGTGAACCTTTGGAAATGGATTGGAACGCCTTACCTGCGTATTCTGGACATATTGCACAGGGTTATCATTGGATGACCAATACTACTATTGACGAACTACCTCAAAGTCTGAGAAAGTATACCTCTGAAGGTCTTGATATTTTGGTTGATTCTCGAGCTTTTAATGCTTTGGGATCTCCCTCGCCTACTCGGTGTGCTGTTTTTGTTCGGGAAAAACCTGTCAAGAAGGAGTAACATGAAATTATTTTCTAGGGAAAAAATTTTGGATTCGAGAAATAAGTTTATTGAGAGAGGTTATCAGAAACGAGAAGCACATCTTGATGGGCGAGTTATAGACTACTTTGTTCTGCCTATGGCATTATTTGAGGGTATTCCTAATGGATTGTTTAGAATGACTGGAGATAAGCATGATGGTTATCTGGTGGGTGTGAGTGATCAAGTGCCGGCTGTGTTGCAGCCCCCTTTTGCTGTAAGTGAGCATGATGAATTTATGGTGTATGGTCTTGATGATGTAGATAGGACTCTCCATAGTGAACAGAATATGGTTCGAATATTAGAAAGATCTCCCTTGAGACGCGCATATATCAGTCATAAGCTTGCGCTTTATGATTACTTATTAAAAAATTCAGAAAGAAATGCTGAGAAATGGCTTTTTACTGCAGAAGATTGTGCTGGTTTTGGAAGAGCGCGTGAGTATTTAGAGAATGAATTACAATGGTATTGGAAATATCCTTGGATTTCCGACGGCAAATAGTTATTTTTAAAAAGATAGATTTATATAGTATACATTTGAATGAGAAGAAATGGTGAACGGTATTTTTTGTTTGAGGAGATTCTCATGTCAGTTATAGATATGCAGACGATGCGCTATATCAATTTGCTTGACAGAGCTTCGAGTGTGAAGACGAGCAATTGTTTCGTGTATAATAATACCATTATTTATGCGGTACCTCGGGCGTTTGTTTCTAGGGCTGTCGGTCCGGCTGCGAGTAATATCAGAGCAATTCAAGAGCAGTTGGGAAAGAAAGTGCGGGTGGTTGCTGATTCTGAAGGTTTGCAGGATGCAGATCGGTTTATCAAAGATGTAGTTGCACCTGTGAGCTATAAAGAGATTGTGATTGCTAATGGTGAGATAACTATTACCGCCGGCAACATTCAGAGCAAGGCTTCTCTTATTGGTCGTAATAGACGGAGGTATGAGGAGTTGAAGAAGATTGTGCAGCAAATGTTTGGTTTGGATTTGAGAATTATATAGTATTTTATCTTAGGTGATTCTTAGTTTTCTTTTGTTTTTCCTAGTAGTGCCTCTTCTTGTCTTCGGAGAAGCTGCATCATTGATAAAAAACCATATAAATAAGAGAACATCCCAACTTCAATGTGTGGAGGATTATTTATTCTTTTTTCTCCATGTTTGTACAATTCCATATTAGATATTTTTATTTCATTTGTCATCTCTTCACTGCTTAAACCAAATTCGAGTAGACCATCTACTGCGATTTTTTTGCTTATTGGGGGTATTCCTTCGAAGTATGGCTCTTTTCTCCTCTTATTCTCCCCCCCTCTTCTTAAAATATGATAATTTTTAAAAAAACCTAAACTGAATGCAGTTACGAATGGTGTATCTTCTTTTGTAATGTAATCAATACTCATATGGGTAACTGTTAGTAAGGTCGGATTATTTTTCGACAGATATGATTTTGTCTCATCAATTAGTTCAAAAAATTTATCTTTTTTTGAAGTTTGTCCTGTGATCTGATCGAATTCTTCTATAACTATTTGACTTATTTCTTTTGTGATAATCGGAAGACCCTCTGAAGTGTAGTTTTTTCTCATCTTTTTTATTTGGAAGTTCACTATTTAAAGGTTGAGGAGAAGGTTTAAAAACCGCTTTTTGTAGATAGAAAGACTATGGGTTTAATGAATGCACGAAAATTAATGAAGAACCAACGTAAGTTTAGGTGGAGCCAGCGACAGTATAAGGAACGGGCGTTGCAATTGCGTCCGAAGACTGATCCTATCGGTCGTTCTTCAATGGCTAAAGGCATTGTTATTTCTAAGTTCCAAAAAGAAGCAAAACAGCCAAACTCGGCCATGAGAAAGTGTTGCAAAGTACAATTAATTAAAAATGGTATTCAGGTGGGTGCGTTTATTCCGGGTAATTTGGCGCAGAAATTTGTGGATGAACATGATGAAGTGTATATTGAGCGAATTGGTGGTGCGATGGGTAGCACGAAGGGAGATATTCCGGGTATTCGATATCAAGTTATAAAAGTAAATGATCAGCCTTTGCGTCTTCTGGTGAAGGGCAAGATTGAGAAGGGAAGGAGATAATGAATAATATACAAAGAACTGTTCTTACTGCACGATTGAAAGGTTGTGTGGGCACTTTGGTTGATGTTTTATCGGGAGATAGTTCTTCTGTTCTTCATAGTGGAAAGCTTTATTATCGACCTACTGATGAGGCTCCTGGTGCGCCAGGTTATTATATTGGAGATACTCATATACCTGTAAACAAGGTTCAATCGGTTAATGTGGGTAAACGTGTTATTAGAATGGCAGCAAGTTATGGTGGTCGCGCTTAATGGTTGAGCAAACACCACTAGCGTTTAAAGCATTTGATTTATATGATGTGACGGGAGTTGTGGTGAAAGATCCGTCTCTGAAACCGTATTTGTATTTTGTTCCTAAATTATTACTTAAATCGCATGGTCGCATGAGAGAGCGGTTTGCTAAGACGAAAATGACGGTGATTGAACGGTTGGCTGGGAGAGTGAGTGTTCCGGGACATGTGGGAAAGAAGCATAAAATTATTACCAATTGGGGCTCAGGACAATATAATAAGAATATGGCTACGGTACTCAAGGCATTTGCGATTGTTGCGGAGAAAACGAAACAAAATCCCGTGCAAGTGTTGGTGGATGCTATTGAGAATGGTTCGCCTCGGGATGAGATTACGGTGATTGAACATGGTGGTGCTCGGTATCCACAGGCTGTTGATTGTTCTCCTGTTCGAAGGATTGATTTGGCATTGCGGTGGATGATTGTAGGAGCTTATGGTAAGGCGTTTGGGAAAAAGAAAAAGATTGCTGAAACGTTGGCTGCTGAAATCATTGCAGCTTCACAAGCTAGTCAGGATAGCTATGCTTTTTCAAAGAAGAATGAGGCTGAGAAACAGGCCGATTCTGCACGGTAAGTTTAAATAGGTTGTTTTTTTGTATGAATGATACTGCGTTCTATCCTGGAAGAGAGGAATATTATAATGCACTCCGTGTTCTTTTGGCAAAAAAGTTTTCTGAGGGATATGTGAATGAGAGTTTAGGAATTATTGATACGATTGATGCACATTTCAGTCAAAAAGGATTGAATATTTTGCCGTTTATACAAGCGGGCTATCTTAATGCTCTTGATAATGAAAAATCTCGTTTATTGAGAAATCTTTCTGGCGCTCTTCGTGGTTTAAGAAATAGATTTCAACGATACATCTCTTCTAGACCAGATGACATCCCTCAGCATTCGTTGATTAGACGAATGATTAGTGAGGAACTTGGTGTGCCTTCTGCCCCTTCGCGAGATCTATCTCAAAAGATAGGACCACTCTATAAGTCTTATAGATAGATAGTTCCCTGCCGCTTAACGTATATACTAGATTGCTGAAAAGATTAAAAAGAGGGTTTTTTGAGTAGTTGTATGATTGCTTTGCAGGAATGTATTGATACATTGAATCAAGAGCGTCAGCCAACATTTGATTCTATTTATGAGGAGCGAAATGAGGAGCGAAAAGAGTTAAAGGAGAAGCGATTGGGACGAGTTGAAGAGATACGAGGGTATATGCGAGAAGCTAGAGAGAAATTGTTTAGAGGTGATCAGATATTATATGAGCGATGTTGTGTTCGGCTTAATACGATTGAATTATTAGTTAAAATTGACCTGTATGCTCCTGAGACGTTTAATGAGCTTTTCGGGACGAGTGGAGATTATACTGCCACTGTTACCAAATGGAAAGAAGAATTTAAAAGGGAACGACGTGGTGCCTAAAGATTTAAAAACCATTTTTCTTATAGGCTTTTACAATGGTAGAGAATAAAATTTATGAAATTTTAACAAAGCAGGGTTTTCTACTTGGGGGTAGGAAATGATAGAGAAACAAGATTTAGGAAATCTTGATAAAGTTAGGATTTTTGTCAGGAGACAAAAATGGTAGAGAAACAAGATTTAGGAAATCTTGATAAAGTTAGGATTTTTGTCAGGAGACAAAAATGGTAGAGAAAGAAACCAGTTTAGAGAAGATTAAGCGACTTACGAGCAAGCAAGATACTATTCGTAATGTTGCAACTTCGGCGCATATACATCACGGTAAGTGCATTAGTGGAAGCTCTAGGATACTATTAGCAGATGGGACCATAAGAACCGCTCAAGAAATTTTTGAAGATATCGCTCGAGAGGGTTCTATTAAAGAGGAAACTGAGGATCACACGGTTTATAATCCTAAAGGGGCTGTTTCTCTCTTTTCCTTGAATAAAGAGACGAGTAAAATGGAAATAAAGTCAATTCAGCACGCATGGAGACTGCAAGGTGGATCAGTTATTAAGATTCAACTCAGAAATGGATTTACTATAACCACTACTCCTGAACACAAATATATCGCATATAGAAATGGTTTTGAAGATGTTGAATCTAAAGATCTAAAATTAGGAGATCGAATTGTTTGTCCAAGAAAGCTAGAACATACAGAGGGGTATAATGAATCTGAATTAAAGAGTGTTATGTTGGAAAGACTTTCGGAAAAAAACTTTTATGTTACTCTTAATGCCTCTTTCGCAGAAGACTTCAAAAAGAGAATACTCGCTTATGGAATTAGTAATATGTCTACTAGCATCGCAGCTAAATCTTTTTACCATGGGATCTGGAAAAATAGATATAATTTAAAGGATTTATTGATGATTGGTAAATTATTTTCTATTACTGATCAGGAGTTGTATGATTTAATTGATACTATCTATTATCGAACTGGAAAGCAACGAGGACAAAACTCTTTGCCTATGAAACTGCCTCAGAATTTTGAGGAGTTTTTCTATTTGGCTGGATTATTTATAGGAGATGGATCTGGAAAGAAATTTGTTGTTGGAAAAGAACAACTTGCACGAGCAGTAGAACAAATTTGTAAAACGCTGAGTGTTAAAACCAAACGCGTAGAACGTAGTGATAGAACTCCTGAAGTACATACAACGTTAACTCTTGTACAGATTTTTAATAGTCTGTTTGATTATCCGTTGCGGCAAAAATCTCGTAATGTACGTATTTCCTCATTTGTTTTACGTTCTAAGAACAGAGACATTGCTCGATTATTAAGAGGATATTTTGATACTGATGGCTGTGTAGAAAAGGCACGAAGTGCAGTTACCATCAGTTCGGTAAGTACAAGGATGGTTGATGATCTCCATTTATTACTTTTACGATTCGGTTGCGTTGCTATTAGAGAGAAAGATAACACTATAACACTTTCTGGAGCTTCTGCTTTAAATTTTGAGAAAGAAATAGGTTTTGGCTTGGAAGAGAAAGCGAGAAAGTTACGAGTGTTAGTCGAAAAAGCATCGGGAAGCTTAGTCTGTGATACAGTCCGAGTCGGAAGTCAGTTAATGCTTATGCATAAGAAAGTAGAGGAAACTGCACGGGAAGAGCTTGCTTATGTTGAAGTAAAAAGCATAGAATCTGGATTTGAAGAAGTGGTGTATGATTTTACTATTCCAGAGAATCATAATTTTGTAGCTGAAGGAATGGTTATTCATAATACGGCATTTACTGATAACTTGCTTGCGGCTGCTGGTTTAATGGCATCTAAAAATGCGGGTGATTTAGATGAGGGTATGACTACCTGGCAGCATGCGGATGAGCAGGAGAGACTTATGACCGTAGATGCAGCCAATGTTTCTATGGCTCATGAGTTCGGTGGGAAGGAGTATTTGGTTAATTTGATTGACACGCCGGGGCACGTTGATTTTGGTGGTAATGTGACTCGGGCTATGCGAGCGATTGATGGGACATTTGTCCTGATTTGTGCGGTTGAAGGGATTATGCCGCAAACTGAGACTGTGTTGAAACAGGCTCTTAGAGAGAGAGTGAAACCGGTGTTGTTCATCAATAAGGTTGATAGACTTATTAAAGAATTGAAAGTGACGCCTGAGCAGATGCAGGAACGATTTATGAAGTTGATTACCGCATTCAATCATTTAATTTTGCAGATTGCTGAACCTGAGTATAAAGAGAAATGGCAAGTCAACGTTTTGGATGGGAGTGTAGCGTTCGGTTCGGCACGTGAAAATTGGGCTTTATCGGTTCCTTATATGAAGAAAAAGAATGTGAGCTTTAAGGATGTGTATAAGATTTATGAGATGGAAGAAGAAGCGAGGAAGAAGTGGGTATGGGAGAATGCTCCTTTGAATGAAGTTGTGTTGGATATGGCTGTCAAACATTTACCTAATCCTCTTGAAGCTCAAAAGTATAGAATTCCTAAGATCTGGAAGGGAGATATTTCAACGCAGTTTGGAAAAGATCTTATGGATTGTAACCCAAAAGGAGAAGTTGCTTTTGTTATTACGAATATTGTGATTGATAAACGATCTGGAAAGGAAATTGCTGCAGGACGGTTATATTCGGGGACGCTAGTAAATGGAAGCGAAGTGTGGGCGAATAATGCGAAGAAGAAGTGTAGAATTCAGCAGGTGTTGGTATATAATGGTATTAAACCTGAACAGCTAGAAAGTGTGCCTGCGGGAAATGTGCTGGCTTTAGTTGGGCTTAATGTAGATGTAGGGGAGACTATTACGTTACAAGAGCAGACTGCGTTTGAAGAGATTAAACATATCTTCCAGCCCGTTATTACCAAGTCTATTGAGGTTCTTAGGTCTTCTGATTTGCCTAAACTGATTGATGTGTTGAGAAAAGTAGGGAAAGAAGATCCTAGTATAAAGATTGAAATTAATGAGGAAACGGGGGAGAATCTGCTTTCGGGAATGGGCGAGTTGCACTTGGAAATTATTGAAGGAAGAATTAAGAATGAGAAAGGGCTTGAAGTCAAGACGGGGCCGCCGATTGTTGTGTATAGAGAGACGTTGACGAAGGATTCAGGAGAAGTTGAAGTTAGGACGCCCAATGGTCATAATATTTTCTTCTTGAGTCTAGAGCCACTGGAAGATAGCGTGTATGAAGCGGTTGAGCGAGGAGAGATTCCTGAAATTCGGTTGAAGAAGAAGCCAGAGGAAGTGTGGAAGAAGTTGTCTGAACTAGGTATTTCGAATGATGAGGCTCGTTCGTATCGGGAGATTTACAAAGGTAATGTGTTTGAGGATCAGACGAGGGGTTTGGTGTTATTACCTGAAGCTATTGATTCTATTATGGATGGGTGGAGGTTGGTTATTGATGGTGGACCACTAGCTAAGGAGCCAGTTATGAAAACGAAGTTGATACTACTTGATGCTAAACTGCATGTGGATCATATGCATCGAGGTCCGGCGCAGATTTATCCAGCCGTGCGATTAGGCATGTTCGAGGCAATGAAGAAGGGCGGTGCGGCTGTGCTTGAGCCTATTCAAACTCATTTAGTTGAAGCACCTGTTGACTTTATGGGTGCGGTGACACAATTAATTGGCAGTAAGCGAGGAGTTTTGTTAGATGTGCAACAAGAAGGTATTGATACGCATATTAAGGCTAAGATTCCGGTTGCTGAGATGATTGGTTGGAGCAATGATCTCCGTTCTTCCACTGAGGGCAGGGGTATTTCATCTCTTATGGATCAGCATTTCCAGAAGCTGCCTGGAGAGTTGCAGAATGATGTTATCAGGAAGATTAGAACGAGAAAGGGATTGGCGGAGAATCAGTAGATTTTGATTATTATGCTGCTAGTTTTAGTTGAGCAATAGCAATGAGTGCTTCGGGTTTTTTATCGGGATCTTTGAATACAAATTCATATTTAGCTTTTAGTTTGAACTTAGTTTTATGCCAAATAGCAATGGCGGGATGGTCGTAATCTTGAGCCATTTTTTCGAGAGGATTAGAGTTGTAATCGACTGATGTCCAGATTAGTTGATCTTGAGTCAACGCATAGATTGTCTTTCCCTCGCGATAGGTTCCGTTTTTCTTTAGTTCGGCTGTTCTTTTGCCATCTACTATCGTGTAGAGGAAGTCATTGCCTAATAGATCTTTCTCATCAAGGGTTTCTTTTATTTTTCTTTCATACCCTCCGTCTTCGTAGGGATGTATGTGTGCAAGTGGAATGGTGAAGCGCTTAATCATTTTACATTCTTGTTATATTCTCGTCAATTTGTGTTAAAATGTGATAATAGTTTCTTGCGTGATTTGGACTCATACTTACCTTAGAAGCGTATTTTCCAGAACCTGTGCTTCGAGCGTTATAGCCTTCTTGTATAATTTCTCGAGCTTTAACCCATTCACCTCTCGTGTGCAATGTTCTCTTTAACGCGTTCATGGTTGTGGGTGTTTTTAGAACACCTGTATCTCCATCTGATTGTGCATAGAAATCAAGTACATCATATAACCATTGCGATGGGTAATCATTAGACGCGAAATCATCAATAAAACCACATGTTTGGTCTAGTACTGTTTCTTCAAGTATTTTTCTCTCTTTAGTGCCTTCTAAACTATCTAATAGCCTTTCAATTGGGTCTTTAATCATAGTTATGTTGATTACATTCACTATTTAAATGTTACTATCTAGTGGTTACATGAGAAGGATTTAAATAGGATAATGAAAGAGAAGAAGATAATGTATGCTATTCAGGCTCAACATTGGAAAGCTAAACTGGCGAGAAAACCGCTTGAGGATAGTCTTGCGTTTGATGACGGGAAGGGGATTGCTGTTGTGGCTGATGGAGTAACGCGAGATCCGTCTGTCTATTTACCTCAGACAAGAACAGGCTTATTCTGGCAGTGTTTGCTACAGTATCCTCGACCAAGTCCTGCTGCTCGAGCAGCAGAATTATGTACTCAAGAGAGTCTGCAATTTATACAAAACGATTGGAAAAACAACGCTCAAGATTGTCTTGATGCTTTATGTTCGGCAAACAAGCGTATACAGATGTACAATGAGAGCAAGAGCATTCATCCTGAGACTGTTGATTATTTGATAAACGATTTTGCTGGTTGCACGGCCGCAGTTAGTGTTAGAGATTCCTTAAAACAGAAAGTATATTATGGCTACATTTGCGATTCGGGTGTTGCGGTGGTTGATACTCGAGGAAATCTAGTTTTTAAGAGTAAAGATGAAGGACCTGCAACACATGATCCGTTTATATGGAATGATGAAATGAGGGCGCTCAGTTGGAATCATCCCGATGTTCGATCATTTGTTCGAGCTTGGTATAGAAACATGCCTCATGAACCACATTCGTTTGGTGTACTTACAGGCGAAGAGAATGCACTTCCCTATATTCGAACTGGAACTATTTCTGACCTTTATCCAGAATACTGCATACTTACGTACACCGATGGCGCTGCTGAAATACTGTTTGATAAGGGAGACATTAATGGAACAGTTGCAGACTTATTGAGAGAACATAATTGGAAAGGATTGAAACGATTGCTGCAAAAAAAGATTAAGACTGAGGGTAGTCTCGTTATTAGTTGATTGTTTTTTGGTTTATTATTCAACAAAAGAAAGATTTAAATAGCCTCAAAAATAAAGAGTGATACGATGGCTAAAACAAAACCAATTATTAACATTGCATTCGTTGGGCATGTTGATCATGGAAAATCTACGACTATAGGTAGACTCATGTTTGATTCGGGTAAGTTATCGCAGCAAGAGCTTGATAAGTTGAAAGCTGAGGCTCAGAAGCATGGTAAAGTGGGTTTTGAATTCGCATTCGTTATGGATAAGTTTAAGGAAGAGAGAGAGCGGGGAGTGACTATTGACTTATCGTATGAGAAATTGATTACGAAGAATTTTGAAGTAACTATTATTGATGCTCCTGGACACAAAGACTTCGTTAAAAATATGATTACGGGTGCTTCACAGTCTGACGCTGCTTTCTTGACGGTTTCTGCTAAAGACGGTATTCAACCGCAGACTAAAGAACATGTGTGGCTTTTGAGAACTATGGGTGTTGGACAGATTGCAGTTGTTGTGAATAAAATGGATACTGTTGAGTACAAAGAGGATGCTTTCAATAAAGTGAAGACTGATGTTTCTGCTCTATTGAAGCAAGCTGGATATAAGTTAGAGACTGTTACGTTTTTGGCTGTTTCTGGATTTAAGGGAGATAATGTGGTTAAGCGCTCTGAGAACATGACGTGGTACAAGGGTCCTACTATTATGGAACAGCTTGATTTGTTCAAGTTACCTGAGAAACCAACCACGTTACCATTGAGAATGCCATTACAAGATGTGTATGAGATTACCGGTATTGGTACGGTTCCTGTTGGAAAAATTGAGACTGGTGTGATGAAGATTGGTCAGAAGGTTATTATTTTACCAGGTAGAACAGGAACTGGCGTAGCTGGTGAAATTAGAACTATTGAAATGCACCATGAACAGTTGCCTCAGGCAGAAGCTGGCGATAATGTTGGCGTTAACATTCGAGGTATTGGAAAGAAAGATGTTGCTCGTGGTGACGTTGTGTGTGACGCTGCTGCTCCTATTCCGGTTGTTGATGAGTTTGTAGCACAGATTGCAGTTATTTCACATCCTACGGTGATTGCGAAGGGTTATACGCCTGTATTCCACTTACACACTGCTCAGGTGCCCTGCTCATTCATTGAATTGATTGAGAAGACTGACTCTGCGGGACAAACGACTAAGAATCCAGACTTTTTGAAGAATGGAGAGGTTGCTAAAGTTCGATTGAAGCCAATCGGCAATCTGGTTTTGGAAACACAGGCTAAGAATCCTCATATGGCTCGATTTGCAATCAGAGATGCTGGTGCTACGGTTGGCGCTGGTATATGCATTGAGATTAAAGAGAAGGCGAAGTAATTTCTTGTTGCGAGGATTTAAGTAGAGTTCTTTGATAGAGTTTTTGTGGACGATAACACTCTCCCTTCTGGATTTAAGAGGAAGTTAGCTGAAGAGATACACAGAACTTTTATTGATAGGATGTTTTCTCAATTTGGTATTTCTGAACATCCTGGTTACTGTGATGTCCATTTAAAACCTTTGCTTTGTGACGGTGGTTTTCTTTACAATACGCCTCGAGATCTTATTTACCTCAGTGATATTATTGATGGTTCTAGTGAAATTGTTGAAACGGCGTCTCACGAATCGGGACATTTTTTACATAGATTTGCTCGCCGATATTATCAGCAACACAAAAAAGGATTGGAGGGACAAGATTATTTGCTTGGAGAAATCATTGCACATTTAGGATCTATTATCTTTTTGAATGATATAAAAGATACGACTACTTTGAGTTATTTGTTAAATGATTCTCCTTGTTATGCTGGAATTATAGCTTCGAAGTTATACTCGCACAATAAGAACATCTTGCCTAGACTTACCAACATATCTATGATTCAGGCTCAGCCGATTATAGTTAGGGTTTTAGGACAGGAAGTTGATGTTGCTAGAAATCCGTATGCTGTTTGATATTCTCTTAATTGTAGATATTAATCATATCTTGAGTCATATTCTGTTTCTACCTTGACTCGGTATTTAATATCCCCTTCTTTATTAAAAACTTCATCGAATGTTAAGAATGTCCTATTTTTATAATATGAACAACCGCCTACTAACTTTGGTACTTGCTTTCTTCCTTCTTCAATTGAGGAAACCACTCCAGTTTGTTGTAATAACCTTGCCATCTCGTCAAGACTTTTTATAGCCTCTATTCCGCAGAGCCCTAGAGCGAGACGTTTCAACTTTTTGGTATTATCCCATGTTTCCAAAGGATCTGGGCGCTCCCATTCTTTTCGTGTTAGATATCTACTTTGAGGTGCTTCTCTTTTAACGGCATCTCTGAAAAGAGAACTTACATCGTTCATATTTCTTTGTTTATTTTTGCATTTATAAATTAATCTATCTTATTTCTTTAATTATAGTAGTGAATTTAAGATGCTACTTATTAAATAGTTTAACTTCTTTTATTTAAAATGGTTTGCGTTGTATCAAAAGCTGGGAAAGTCTATGCGGTTCCCGAAACGGGAGCGGAGTTGTTTTATTTCAGAGTAGTGCATAGAGGTGGAGGACGAGCTGAGTATGCTGGTCATGTGATTGATGGTGGAAGAAGCGTTCGGGCGAACATTCCTATTTTCGTGTATGATCGATGGGCTGATAGACAGGCAATTAAGAAAGAGTTGGAGGGGGCAGTGCGGGGGGCACGAAGAGGGGGGAAGTTACATGGGGTGTCGTATTCTTTACAAAGTGTTGTCTCGATCTCTGGGTTGTGAGTGCAACAATCCTTAAATATTCAAGTATATATTTTTTAAAATGGTTGTAAAGAGTGTGAGCAGGCAGGAAATTGATCAGAAACTTCCCTTGATGGGCGATTATGTGAAGATTGATTATCTGCAACAGTGTTTGAAAGTTGCGGCTGATTTTGATACGAAGAAGTTTGTGCTGGTGAAACTTGCGGGATTGTATGAGGGGAGAGGTATGTTTATGGATGCGGGGAAATTAATGAGTAACGCTGCGGAGATTAATACCACCTTTGAAGGAAAGATGCAGGATTTTATGCGATCGTTTGAGTTGTATTTGAAGGGAGGGGTGTTTGATGAGGCGGAGGTGTCGTATGCAAAGGGGCTCGCGTGCGGGAGTGGGATGCAAAAAGATCGGATGAAGGAGAGGAGAAAGCAATCGTATGTTGGATTAGCGGAAGAGTATATGAATAAGGATAAACGGACGTATGCTATGAAGACGTATGAAAAAATTTTGGCTTTTGAGTTATCTCCCGATGAGAAACGTAGTGCACAACAAACGTTGTTGGGATTGTATGATAAGCTGGGAAAGATTAGAGAGTTTTATGCGTTGAAGAAAGCGATTGGATAATTATTTAAATGTCTTTGGCTTGTGGGGAGGATGGTTGTGAGAACTGGTTTTAGTAAGTATTATACTCCCTTGTTGCCACTTCTTGCAATTGGTGTTTGGGGAGGATGTGTGTATTCTATTGTCGACGCTTCTCGATATGCTTCGGTTTATAAAGAAGCAGTTCGAGTTGCTGAACGACAGCATGGTGATCGTAAAGCTCCTTTTACGTTAGATGAACGGAGTGAGTGGTTTGCGTCAATGGATGTTGATCCTTCTAAGAATGATGGATATCCTCTTAAAAAACAGCTGTTGGACTATATTGATCAATCAAATACATTTGATAGAAAATAATATCTTAATTTTATTTTTCTGAAAAAATAAAAAATAAAAAGAATCAGTCTGAAACGGATTCGAGATCCTCAAAGAGGGCATCCACTTCATCGGCGTCGTAGGTTTCTTCCCCGGCGTCTTCGTTTACCTCTTGTATCACCATTGTACTTTTTTCTTCGTTATTTGCTTTACTATATAAAGATTTGTGTTTCAAAATCTTTGACCTTCATCTGATGAGATTTCAGGTATACCTCTTGTTGTACTATCTAGATATCCGAAGGGGAAGAAAGATTTAAATAGCTTGTTTTGGATGTGGGAGGGATGTTTGTTGAAGCATCACTATCACTTTCATATTCACCGAGTAAGAAACTACGTTAGCGATTCTTCTATAACAAAGAGACATAATGGCAAAAGTAAGTCCTGTATCGATAAAATATATGGTGCACGCCTCATTTAAGGCACAGGGGCCTCTAGAGAAACCCGATGTAATCGGAGCTATATTCGGACAGACCGAAGGTTTGTTGGGAGATGAACTAGAGATGCGAGAGCTGCAGAAAGAGGGGAAGATTGGTAGAATTGAGGTTGATTTGGAGTTAGTTGATGGGAAGAGTGTAGGAGTTATTCATGTGCCTAGTGCACTCGATAAGTCTGAGACGACGATTATTGCTGCTGCTTTGGAGACCATTGATAGGGTTGGTCCTACTGAGGCTGAGATAAAGGTTGATAAGATTGAGGATGTACGGGGGAGCAAGCGGGATTTCATTATTTCAAGGGCTAAGGAGTTACTTGGTGGTTTGGATGGGAGTAATGATATGGGTGGATTGAGTAAGTCGGTTACTGAAGAGAGTAGAGCGGCACGATTGCAGGATTACGGGGAAGAAAAATTACCTGCTGGAGATTTATCGGGAAATGAAGTTATTGTAGTTGAAGGTAGAGCGGATGTGGTTACTTTACTGAAAAATAGAGTGAATAATGTTATTGGCATGAATGGGACGAAGTTGCCCGCTGAGATTGCCCGACTGGGAGAGAGCAAGGAGTTGACGTTGTTTGTTGATGGTGACAGGGGCGGAAAACTAATTGCTAAAAATGTGATTAGTCACGCAAAGATTGCCTATGTTGCTGTTGCCCCAGATGGAAAAGAAGTAGAAGAGCTGATGGGCAAGGAGCTATTGCTTGCTTTGCGTAAAAAAATACCTATGCAAGAGTATATGCGACGAGAGCGATTTGAGCCAGTGGTTGAGAATTCTTTTTCAGGTGATCCTAAAGAAGCGTTACGTGGTGTGTATGAGAAAATTAGAGGTACGAAGCAGGCAGCCTTGGTGAATGCTGAAATGGATATTATGAGAAAGGTTTCAAACCGAGAGGTTTCACGAAGTATACGAGATAGTCGGGGTCCGATTTTTGCCGTCGTTATAGACGGCTCAGCGGTCGGAGCAGTTATTAATGCGTGTGAAGAAGCAGGTATACGATATCTTGCGGCCACGCAGTTTAGCGGCGATGTATCTAGTTCTTCGGTACAGTTGTTGAGCCTGTAACTTTATATATTCCTCTTTCCTTGTTTTTTTATGGGAAGAAGGGCGTGGATTGTGGGCGTGTGTGTACTTATTATCTTGTTTGGTCTGGCATGGTATTCTAGTTTTAGGAGTATTACTCGATGCGCTGATTTGGCTTGTTTTCAGAATGCTGTGGCAACGTGTAAACGAGTTTCTTTTCTTAAGGAGGATCCGCAGGCCTCGTGGCGATATGTTATTAGTGAAAAACAACCGAAATCGTGCATTGTTACGGTAACGCTTTTGCAGGCAAAACAAGGAGGGCTGGAATTGAATACGTTGAACGGGTTTTCTATGGAATGTGGTGTGAGTCGAAGTCTATTTAGTTATCCTGAGAAAGATTTAGATACCTGTCACGGTCGATTGAAAGAGGAGATACAGGTATTGATGATTAAGAAATTACATACCTATATTTTATCTAATGTTGGCGGACTTGATGCTGCTTTAAATAGAAATCCTTTCTCGGGGAATTCCTCCGAGAATATAGTGAAAGACATAAATAATTGAACAAGATAGTATGTCTTTCCCTTGATAGTCTGTGACAAACTGTTCAATTATTAAATTCCCAGACTATAGTACTACCGGATGATTTAAGTATTTCTTTCTTTTTTCTACGTGATGATACGATTTGGACCGGCGGGATTGGGTGGAGTGAAGCGTGCTTTAAAGACGCTTGAGGAGTATCACTCTCAGGGGCTGCAGGCGTGTGAGATTGCGTTTACCTATGGTGTGTATATTAAGGAGGAAGATACTAAAAATATACGCAAAAAAGCTCAGGATCTTGATATACGCCTGAGTATTCACGCCCCGTATTATATTAACTTGAATGCTGCTGATGCGGGAAAATTGAAAGCTTCTAAGGAACGCATTATACAGTGTTGTGCAATTGGGGAGCTATTGGGGGCTAAAACGGTTGTATTTCATCCAGGTTATTATGGTGAAGACAGAGAGGGAGCGTATACCTCCATAGCTTCGAGTATACGCGAGCTGGTAGCGGAGATAAAGAGGAGACAGTATACTATACAGCTTGCTCCTGAGACAATGGGAAAGGTAAATGTGTTTGGAGGGATTGACGAGGTTTCACGATTGGTACGAGACACCGGTTGCGGTTTTTGTATTGATTTTGCTCATATTCTTGCTCGGGATAAGAAGGTAGATTATACTGAAGTGTTGAGACTGTTTCCTGGAAAGGAATGGCACGTACATTTTTCAGGGATTGCGTATGGAGAGAAGGGGGAGAAGCATCATTTGACAACTGAGACGAGCGCATGGAAAGAGTTATTGAAGCATTTGCCTACGGAAAAAGAAATAACGATTATTAATGAGTCACCAACGCACGTTGAGGATTCTGTAGAGGGTCTTAAAATAGCTAAAAAATTGGGATTGTAATCTCATCATTTACCTGATTCGTCTTTCTTCTCTTTGTCTTTAGAAGGTTTTTCTGCTTTTTTATGTTTTATGTCAAGACCTAGGAGCATTGAACGTGCTCGGTCTGGATTCATTTTGCATACAGAAAGAATTTCAAGCATGGTATCTAGAATTTCTTCATAGGTTTCACGACGGTATGATCGAAATTTCTCTATTCTTTGCTTGGTGTGTTGTGACAGTTTTATCGTGGTAATTTTAGAATCATTTTGGGCGTCTCTCTCGTTCATGCTGGTAGCTAGCGGTATACCTATATATACCTTTTGTTACTAAAAAATGACTGTTATTTTGTTGTCACCGCAAAGTTTATAAATGAGGAAAGAGACCTCTTTTTAACTAAATTTACCATGGAGACCATGACATCTACACGACAAATGCTTGCATTTGTAGCAGTACTTGCATTTGCTATCTTATCGATAGCTCATGTAAGCGCTTTTGGCAGTTTTACAAGCATTGAAGTAAACGGCATTGAAGCTGTTGGATCAAATCCTTCAGTTGCAGTGTTTGCTGGCCAGACTATTCCGGTCAGAGTTATCTTCAAAGCTACGCAAAACGCTGAAGATGTCAGAGTTAAAGCTTGGGTTTCTGGCGATAAGGACGTTGCTATCTCTTCAGAGAGATTTGACGTACTTGCAAACCAAACATACACGAGATACATCTCGCTGAATGTACCGTTTGACCTCAATGACGAACTTGACGAACCTTTGATGTTAGAAGTTTCGATTGAGAGCAAGAATGATGGCGTTGCTGCACAGCACGACATTGCCTTAAACGTGCAGAGAGAATCCTACCTAGTAGAAGTTCTTGATGCCGATATGCCATTAACCGCAAAAGCAGGGGAAATTGTACCGGTTGACATCGTGTTGAAAAACAGAGGACGAAAGTTCGCTGATGACACGTTTGTTAAAGTTATGATCCCTGCTTTGGGTGTTGAAGAGCGAGCCTATTTTGGCGACCTCTCTGCACTTGACCAGTCACATCCAGACAAGGAAGACGCTGTTGAGCGAAGAATCTATGTGCGAATCCCAGCAGCAGCAGCTGCCGGTGTTTATGCAGTAGATATCGACGCCTTCAACTCGGATTCAAGCACCTCTGTAAGCAAGAAAATTGCTATCAGTGCTGTTAGTGATGAGAGTAGGGTCCTTAGCGCAGTAAAAAGCAAAAGCTTTGCAGCTGGCGCGAAAGGCACCTATAGTATGACTCTCGTCAATGCTGGAGACAAAGTTAAGGTTTACGAATTGGTTGTTGATACAGAAGACGGCTTGACCGTTGATGTTGATGAACAAATCGTTGCCTTACCTGCTGGAACAAGCAAGACAGTAAAAATGACTGCAATGGCTGAAAAAGCCGGCAGTTACCGTTTTACCGTTATTGTCCACTCTGACAATCAGGTCGTTAAAAGCGAGACGTTCACGGCAACTGTTGAAGGAAACAAAGCCATCAGTGGCACAAACACCACAGTCTTATTGACTGTTGTTTTGGCTATTGTCTTTGTTGTTCTTTTGGTTGTTTTGATTGTCTTATTGACACGAAAGCCTGCTAAGAACGAAGAGTTCGGCGAAAGCTACTACTAAACGGAATTTTTTCTTTTTTTCTTTTTTTCCTCGTAGCTTTCTTTTTTTATTTTACTTATACTTATGGTGCGCACACGATATTTGGCTTTAGGGGCGGCGGTTTGTCTAGGTGGTGCTGTGATCTCGGGTATCTATGGTTATAGAACGCAGCATGTGGTTAATGAATTAGATAGTGTAATGAGACAAACACAGGATGAAACTATACGTGCTACTGTTATTGATAGAATGAATTATTATAATGAGAGAGTAAGTAGAGCAAATAACTTGGGGGCTATGTTTACCTTTAGTTCTGTTTTATTAGGTGTTGCAGCTTTGAAACAATATCGATCTGGAGTTATTAATGGTACTCGATTTATTGATTAAATATGGTTTTCAGATGAGTGGAAGAGCTAAGATAGGATTATTGGTTGGTTCTCATTTAGAATCGGATGGAGATTAAATAGATTATTGTGAAGATACCGCCTATTTTGCCTTTGCTCTCTCTTTGATACAATCAATTATAGCTTCCGTCTGTCTGCTTGGGTTTTTAGTTGCTTGCCTTTGTACTCATCTTCGTCATCTGGTCATAATCTTAAAGGTATTCTATTCATCATATTAGTACGCAATTTCTCTTAGGGAGCAGCATTTTTATATAGCTGTATTTATTCATTTTGGAGATGGTGCATATAAAAAGGATGGTTATGCAGGGATTCAAGAGCTTTGCTAAGCGGACCGAGGTGCGTTTTGATAAGGGAATTAATGTCGTCGTTGGAGCTAATGGAAGCGGGAAATCTAACCTGAGCGATGCCTTGTGTTTTGTGCTCGGGCGATTGAGTGTTAAATCAATGCGGGCTTCAAAGGCGAAGAATCTTATTTTTATGGGCTCTAAATATGTCAAACCATCGCGAGAGGCGGTTGTGGAGCTGGTGTTTGATAATAGTGATCGGGCGTTTGCTATTGAGTGTGATGAAGTGTCTTTGAAGAGAATCGTACGGTTTAATGGACAGGGCATGTATAAGATTAATGATGAGGTGAAGACACGGAGTGAGGTGATTGAGACACTTGCACAAGCAGGTATTGATCCGTATGGGTTTAATATTATTTTACAGGGACAGATACAGAGCATTGTGAAGATGCATCCTGAGGAGCGGAGGAAGATTGTTGAGGAAGTTGCGGGTATTGCTATTTATGAGTCGCGAAAGGAGAAGTCTTTGAAAGAGCTGGAGAAAACTGATGAGAGGTTGAAAGAGATTTCTGCTACCTTGCGGGAGAGAACGGCGTATTTACGCAATTTAGAGAAAGAGAAATCACAGGCAGAACGTTTTAAGGAGCTGCAGTTGACAGTTCAGCGAGCTAAGACAGGGATATTGCATAAGAAAAAAGTGGAGAAAGAGGATGAATTGAACAGCTTAGTGCAATCTATTGAGTCGAAGGAAAGGGAGAAGACTACTCTTCGAGAGAGAAGTGCGGCGTTACAGCAACTGTTAGATAGGCTACAAAGTGAGATTCAGAGTATTAACAAGAGAATTCAAAACTCTGCAGGTGTTGAACAAGAAACGCTTCGAAGGGCTATTGCTGAACTGAAGGCGGATCTCGGAGGTCTGGGTGTACGAAAGGAAAATCATACGCATCGGAAAGGAGAACTGGAACGGAGAATTATAGAGATTGAAAAGAGCATACCTTCTCTGGAACAAGAGATTAAAGGATTGCGGGAAAAGTCTCCCTTAATGGCTCAGAAGGCTGAGGAAGTACGAAGGAAGAAACAAGAATTGGGATTGTTGCAGGAGGAGCGACGGAAATTATTAACTCTTAAAAGTGAGCTGCACGGTGTGCGAGAGCGGGCTAAAGATAAGGAACGGCAGATTGAGCGATTACGTGCGGAAGCTGCGTATGTATTACAGCAAATGAGCAATGAACAGGAGAAATTACGGTATAAGAATTATGAGAGCTGTGGTGAGGCGCATGCTACGTTTTCAAAGGTGCTCAAAGAGGAGCAGTTACACCTCATGCATTCGGCGAAAGCACTTCTGGATTTCGAACGAACTATCTCGATTTCCGATGCAGAAATACGGAGACTTGAAAAGGTGCAGAATGATGTTGAAAAACTTGATGTATGTCCGTTGTGTCAGCATGTTATTACGGGAGATCATAAGCAGCATGTGTTTGGTGAGACTGGAGAGGGTATTGGTGCGGCTAGGAAACAACTAGAGGAATCGAGAAGAAGTCTGAAAGAAACTGAGGCGAAACGGGATAAAAGCCAGAAGTATGTGGTTGAACTGGAGAAGGAATTGAGTCGGTGCGCGTTAGAACAGATGCAACATCGGGCGTTATTGGAGAAGCAGCAACGGTACAAGCAGTTGGGAAGTGATGAACATTTGTTACTGGCGGAAATAAAGGGATTGGATGGGCAACGAGCAATGCTTGAGGGCAAAACGGTAGATTCTAGTTCGTTGGAAGAGCGGTATGAAGCTGCACTCTTGGCATTAGAGGAAATTTCTTCTCGGACTGAGGAAGATGTGGATACTACCTTACTCTACAAGGAGCGGGAATTGGAACGGATGCAAGGCATTGCAAAGCAGACTAAGAAAGATTTAGAGGAAACGGATAGTGTGTTGCAGGATCTTGAGGAAACATTGCACTTAAAACAAGCCCACCTAGTGGAAAGAGAAAAGCTCGATGCTAAAATGCAGGAACAATTCAAGCAATTGTTTGAAGAGAGAGACGAACAGCAAAAACACTATCAGGAGCAATCTATTGCTCTGCAAGAGCAACAGGGGAATACACGTTCGCTTGAAGAACAGATTAATTTCTTCCGCATTGGAAAGGCAAAACTGGATGCGGAGCGAGAGGCAATTGAATTGGAACTACGTGAATTTTCAGGAGTTGAACCTTTAGCGGGTAGTTTGCATTATCTTGAAGAGAGGCTGCAGAAATCACAGGAGGCATTGATGCAGATTGGTTCGATTAATATGCGTGCCCTTGAGGTATTTGAGTCGGTAAAGGGAGAGTATGAGAAAGTAGTTGAGAAGGTAGCCATTTTGGAAAGGGAGAAGATTGATATTCTGAAGATTGTGGAGGAGATTGATATAAAGAAGAAAAGAACTTTTATGAAAACGTTTCGGGGGATTAATGCGCTCTTTACTGAGAACTTTAGTAAGTTGTATACTAAAGGAGTTGCGTTTTTAGAACCGGATAACAAGGAAGATTTATTTGCGGGAGGTATCAATATTGTGGTAAAATTAGCTAAGGGGAAATATTTTGATGTGACTTCACTTTCAGGAGGGGAGCAGACGCTGGTAGCTCTTTCTTTGCTTTTCGCTATACAAGAATTTAAGCCGTATCATTTCTATATTTTTGATGAGATTGATGCTGCTTTGGATAAACGGAATTCAGAGCGGCTTGCGGGTCTATTGAACCAGTATATGCAAGCAGGACAGTATTTAGTAGTGACGCACAATGATGCCATTATTCTGAATGCCAACGTATTATATGGGGTGAGTATGCATGAGGGCGTTTCTAAAATATTAAGTTTGCAATTGCAAGATAAGGTTGCTAGTGGCATAGGTAGTTCTTTAACCTCTGACGTTACTGATGTAACGGAACTAGAGGATAAGGCAGTTGATTCTTTGCGGGTTGAGGAAGTTGAGGCAACGATTGCTGGAGAGACGAGAGAACTAAAGCCAGAAGTGGAAATGAAGGTTGAAGGAACTATTAAGAATGAAGTTGGAGAGGAAGTTTAATCCTCATATATGTTCTTTCTATGTCCTATTTTTAAAACGTGTAGTATTTTTGATTCATTATTTACGTCTATGATTAATCTGTAGTCTCCTACTCTTAACTTGAATCCCTTTATTTCTTCTAAGTGCTCTAGAAAGTGAAATGGATTTTCCTTACATTGTTGCAACTTATTCCATATCCTTTCTTTCGTTTCTTTTTCTAACTTATTTAGATAATCAAGAGCAGTTTTTTCAATGAGAAGAGTGTAAATCATTTCTATAAGCCAAGTATTTTCTTAGCTTCATCTTCATTATAGAACTCCCCTTTCTTAATTCTTTCTCGCGCTTCTTTTATCTCAAGAATTGTTTTTTGACTTAGTTTGGGTTCTTTTTCACACAATTTTGCGAGATACATTAGTTTTCTCACTAATTCATCATAACTTTCATTTTTGTATTGCTTAAAGGTGTCCAATTGCACCTTTGTTTCTTGATTTAACCGTATTGTTGTTTCCATATACCTTTGTATACATAAGTAGATTATATAAATCTTTGTTAGAGTAGAGAAACGACGGCGTTGAGTGCTGAAGGCAGGGTTTTAAGATTATCTGATTGGGAGAAATGACCTTTGTTTTGTTCGATGATTATTGCTGCTCCGAGGTTCTTTTTGAATAGATCGGTGTTTGAAAGCGGGACAAATTCATCGTTGGTTGAGAAAATGGCTGTTATTTTTTGGGCGTTTCTTTTTATTTTTTGAAAGTCAAATGGTGTTTTTATCCAAGGCTCGGCTATCTTTTCCTCTGCCTCAGTTTCTATGTTGGAGAGCGTAAACCAAGGAGCGACCAATACGCAGCCAGCTATTTTTTGCGATTGTGTTTGGAGATATCTGAGGATGGTTTGACAGCCAATACTGTGACCAATGAGTATGAGCTCCTTGTCTGGCGTTCCAACCAACTTTGCCAGTTTTGTAACCCATTCTTCAATGGTTGGTGTGTCTGGATGAGGCATTGATGGAATGATTAGTTGTATTTTATTTTTTTCTAGTTCTCTTTTTAACCAAGGGAACCATGCTTCTTCTGGAAATCCGCCCCACCCGTGGATTAGAATAATGCGTTTCATGTATGTAGATGGCCTTGGGTGTATATAATTACTTGCTTTGGAAAACTAATTGGTTGTTATTAAAAAGAGCCAAGCAAAGCCTGTTTGGCTTCGGGGAAGAGGGCTTTGTAGGTCGCCCAGGAGGTTCTAAAGAGATTTTTGTCTCGGAGTTCTTTGCCGTTTTTCTTGAGGAAGACTTGGGTGTAGGGATCTGATGGATAGCCTGATCCGATTTCACCGTATTCTCTCTTTAGTTTTTCCACTTCTTCTTCTCTCGTTACTTTCGCAAGAATTGAGGCAGCCGAGACTGAAACATGATTAGCGTCTGCTTTGTGTTCGCAGCTGATGTCTAGATTTTCTGGGTGTTTGATAAATGAAATGAGTGTTTTTTTCCATGCTTGCGTGTTGACAGAAGGGCAATCAACTATTACCTTTAACGGTTCTTTTTCTGGATTGAGGGCATTGATTATATCTGCTGTTTTCATTGCTTCAAGTGTGTTGAGATTTATTTTTCCGTTGAGAGCGGCATCAATGTCTTTTGGTTGGGTTATAGTAATATGATGTGCGTCGGCTGATTCTTTTATTAGTTTTGCGAGAGCTATTCTTCTTGGATGGGTGAGGGTTTTTGAATCGGCGACTCCAAGTTTTTTAAGTTGATCCTCTACAGGTTTTTGGAGTAATGCGCCTGCTAGAATCATTGGTCCTATGACTGGACCACGACCCGCATCGTCTATACCTAGGGTTCTCATCTTTGGGAGAGGAGGGTCAGGTATAAAAAGGTTTTATTTTGAATTGCTTAAAAATCCTACCCAATTATTGAGAAAGAATAGCAGGGGTGGATCCTCACAGACTTCGTCCGTGAGAGCTCAAACACTTCCGTGTTTAAGCATTACCATCCCACCCTATATTTATAATAGAATAGCAGGGGTGGGATTTGAACCGCACGACCTCGAGGTTTCCGACAGTAGTTGTTATGGGCCTCGCGAGCACTCCAGGCTGCTCTACCCTGCTGGTGTTAGTGGGGGCGGTGAGCTTTTAAAGGTTGCCCTCGTCTATTTTGCATGAGCGGAACGCTAGATAAACTAACAAAGGCCAGGGTGAAACAGGAAGCCCGTGCTGTTGGTGTTTTAACGATAGCTCAGATACCTAATTTTCTGACTATCAGTAGATTTATTTTGACGTTTGTCGTTGGTTATCTTATTGTTATTGAGAGTTCTTTAAAAAGTATTCTTTCGGTTTTTATTATTGCTGCATTTACTGATTTTTTGGATGGGAAACTAGCACGTCGATTTAAATGGGAAAGTGAGTTTGGGAGGAAAGCAGATATTATTGCTGATAGATTTTTATGGGTAGGCACTTCTCTAGCTTTGGCTGTTTCGTTTGGTTTACGAGATATGCTGACAATAAAACATGGAGTTCAATTATTATTAATTATGACTCGAGAGTTGGTGGCTGCTCCCTTTGTACTCATCGCCTTTTTTGCTGGAAACCCCCTCCCTCATGCGCGTTTTATTGGTAAGCTCACCACGTTTATTCAGGGATTTGCTTTACCTGCGTTAATCATTAGTGTATTTTATGATTGGTTTTACTATATTTCACTTCCATTAGCTATTCTTTCATCGGTTGTAGGGTTTGTTTCTGCGTTGCATTATTTACATGATATTCATGTACCTGAACGGAAGGTGCAGAAAAAATGAGCGGACCAGGTGAGGGTAAACTTAAGTTGGGAAAGGCTGATGTGTATCTGCATTTGAAAGGGAAATCGGGAGCTTCGGTGACACATATTGATGTTGAACTGGAGGAGTTGAATAAAATTATTAAACCTGGGGAGAACAGTTATGTTGGGGGGAAACATGGAGGGGTTTTTTTGGGTTTGAAGAAGGAGATGATTGAGCGGGCTGAGAAATTGGCTAGGAAGCAATGAGATATCGATTTAAGGTTTTGGTGTTTGCTTTAGTTGTCCTCTTTCTGTTTTTTGTTTCTTCTTATTTTGTTAACACCTATATCGATACGCTTGTTCCGTTTGTTGGTGTGGGGGTGAATGGTGTTTTAATCTATTTTTTTTTAATTGGTGTTGAAACGATCCTTGCTCCTATTTCTGTCGTTCCTCTTATTCCTATTGCTTCGGCTGTATGGGGTTGGCCTGTCGCGGGAGTCATTACCTTATTGGGATGGACGACTTGGGCAGCCGTTGCCTTTCTTTTGGCTCAACGGTTTGGAACGTTATTCTTGGAGAGAAGGGGCATTCTTCACGAGTTGCATTCTTTGAGTTCGTTACTTCCTGAACACCATCTTCTACTGGGTATTTTTTTATTGAGGCTCACCGTTCCTATTGATTTGATTAGTTATGCGTTGGGGTATTTTTCTTCAGTTCGATTCAGAACGTTTATCCTTGGCACTCTTTTGGGGTATGCTCCTTTAGCATTTTTGCTTGCTTATTTGGGAACGATTCCATTTATTTATCAGTTGATTACTTTCTTTATTGGAGGGATTATTGTGCTTTCGGGGATTATTGTGTATATACTGTATTCTAGGAAGTATCATCGCTCTCGCCTATGACAACCTTTAAAACTGCTTGATTCTAGAGAAAGGTATGCCCAGATGGCCCAGCGGTTACGGCGCAAGGTTGCTAACCTTGTTTCGCGCAAGCGATTCCCAGGTTCAAATCCTGGTCTGGGCGTTTTTATTGTAGGATTTGAACATCTGGAGATTTATACGATCTCCACCTATTCAACTCGTAAGAGTTGAACATCCAGAGATTTATGCAATCTCTGTCCCTTCGGTTAGTAAACCTTCTCATGCTCGCAGAGCAAAGCTCCGCGGCAACCTTCGCGAAGTATTCACTCAGGTAATCCGGGTCTGGGCGTTTTGTTTTAGAGGATTTGAAGTGTGTAAAACGAAGATTTAAATAGGGTTATTTCGTTTAATTTGCATGGTTATAGTAACTAAAACGCAGGAGGTATATAATGAATAGATTTGGCGGAGATCGCGGTAGCGGTGGACGTGGATTTGGCGGTAATCGCGGTGGAGGCGGTGGATTTCGAAGAGATTTTGGTCCTAGAGAGATGCATAAAGCAACCTGTGCTGATTGTAAGAAAGAATGTGAAGTTCCTTTCAAACCAACTGAAGGCAGACCCGTTTACTGTAAAGATTGTTATCCAAAGCATAGACAGTTCTAGAGAATTTTTGTATTTTACAAAATTCTCTAGTAAGAAGTTTGAAATTCCTCATAAACTCGGAATTATGCAAACTTCTCTCTAAGTTTTGATACTTTCATCATTTTATTTTTTTTTATTTTTTTCATATGTCACAGCACATACAGTGCCGTGAGCACACAAAGCACTGGCAACTATCTCATACCTTGTGTTTCTGAGGCTTTTGACCAGCAGTCAAGAAAATAGGAGTGCATTGCTTGGGAGAATGAGGGGTCGAGAATGCTGATGTTGTTCCTTAAAGATCTCGATTTGTCTTTTAAGGTAATTTTGCATTCTGTTCCATCTACTATAAACAGGGAAAAGTTGTCTATCGGAAGATAACGAATTTGTATTCCCTCGTGTTTGTAATCCTCTATTAATTGGTCGTTTTTCTTTTCTGAACCTGTGAGAATTATTCTTGTATCTACTCCTCTCTGAAGTAATTTCTTGAAATAATGAAGCAGCGTATATTTGTCCCCTACTTTATTAAAACGCCAGCCTAGTATGTAATATGTTTTTCTTGCTTTTTCAGCTGCTTTTCGGTAGAGTTTTGATGAAATTTCTTTTCCTTCTGTTACTAATACGATTTCTTTTTCTTTGGTGTTTTTTTGCGCTTTTATCGATTTTAGATGTGTGAGTGCTTTTTTCTCATCTTCCTCTAGCTGTTTCTTTTGTAGTGAGACTAATTTTGCTATTCCTAGTTCGGGAGGGAGTGCTGTGAATAGCGCTCTTTTTCCATTGGTCTTTTGTATTAATTGCTTTTCTATGAGCGATTTGGTTGTTGGGTAGACTGCTGTTATGGGTACTTTTGAGAGTGTTGAAAGTTCTTCTGCGGTTGCTGTCTTTTTTGCGAGAAGAGCTGTATACACTGCTTGTTCGTATTCAGTTAGTCCGAGTTTCTTTAGGCTTTCCATTAATAATTAATCATTAATACTAATTTATAAAACTTACTATTATCAATAGATTTTATGAAAACACAAACCGGTTATCCCTTACAGATTGGGCTTGATTTTGATGGAGTGATTTGTGACTCTGGACTGCTCAAGCAACTGGGAGCCAAGAGGTTGTATGGAATCGATATTCCTCACGAACATACAACGGGCGCGTCTATTGTTAGCAGAGGCATTTTAACTAGAGAACAGTATGATCGTTTACAAACAGAAGTGTATGATAGCAAAGCCTATCTACAAGAGATGAAAGAGGTTTCGGAAGCATTTCGATTTATTAGATGCTTGCAGAGGGAAGGTCATGATGTACGTATCGTAACTGCTCGATATGACGATGACCGTGAAAGCAATGCGAGAACATGGTTATCTTTGCATGATCTTAGTATTCCTTTGTCAATTGTTAAGGGTAAATGTAACAAGCCAGCTCACTGTCAGGGGTTGGATGTGTATATAGATGACGAAGTTAGTAATTTACAGAACCTTGAAGGTATTGTGCCTCACCGGTATCTCTATTCTTGGGATTATAATGAACATCTTATTGTTCCAAGAGGCATTGAGAGAGTTAGTTCTTGGAAAGCGTTTTATGAGAAAATCGGAGGTATTAGACAGTAGGAATTATTGTCTCTTCATATGGCTCAACAAAATCATCCTTGGAATATTGTCGAAATACGGGGTAACAGAGAAAAAGTCCTTGGATTATTGTGCGTTTTACCAGAAAATACCTTTAGATTTACTAAGGAATTTCAAAGGGGTCTCCTTTCATGCAGTGAGAAATATTGCGGTCAAATTGGAATTTATGCTAAAGAAGAACCCTTACTTGGAGAAAGGGGGATTTCTTTGGTAGTTGTGAATGAACATCTATTTGGTGATTCAACAACCCCGAATGATAATCCTGTCTTGAGAATCCCTGATGGAGCAACTCGGATTTATGCTGTTCCTCCAAGAATGCCTCCTTTGAAAAAAAACCATCCCTTTGCCGGTGTCGAATTTGATTACAGAGGAGCTCAATTCTTTTTTGGATATGAACTAAGCGAAGGAGCATATAGAACTATTACCAATAATCTGAGAGCAAGAGATTAAATTTTCTTACGTAAAATGTGCTTTTACCTGGCGGCCGAACTGTGAACGGCAAGAACGACAGCGTTTGGCGTGGATGCAGAGGGAAGAAGAGCAGAGATCGCAACGGGGGAATTCGCTAGAAGACCGACGGGTTCCGCAGACGGTGCACAGCTGAGAACATTTGATACAGAGTGATTTTCCGTTGAGAGAGAAGAGAGAGGATTTTTGGCATGTTGCGCAGTAGCTTCTTCTGCATGAATTACAGGGCTTTTGTGCACTTTTTTCTTCTACTTTGCCGCAGGATGAGCAAGAGACAGAACAGGACTGACAGAGAGGTTTTGGTGAGAGGGAGGGGAAGTGATGCTTGCATTGTGTTAGGGAGCAGGAGGAGCAGCGGATGAGACAAGTTTTACAGGCAGGTCGATGACAAGTGGTACAGCTCTTTTTGAGACAGTTTTTACAGGAGGGCTTGGCGCAGGAGGGACAGAGCGCAGCACAGGAGGGACAGATGATATGCGCACCAGAACAGAGGATTATTTCTTTTAGGAGGGTTGTGCAGGATTCACAGGGTAGAGGGGAAAGTTGTTTTTTGAGAGGATTATATGAAAGTTTGATATATCGTGTAGTGTCTGCGTTTTTTATGTATCCTTGTATTGAGAACGTGGGATAGTAGATGATAGAAGTATTAAGAAGACGAGTATTCATTGCTAATCCATGTTTTTGTGATTCATCTTTAAGGAGAAATTGCTCTTCTTTTTCTACATTTTGTTTCAATTCCGGTCTTTGTAGCTCTTTCAATGATTCTTTGAGACGCTCTATTCTTAAGAGTGTGTTTTTTTCGGGGGTGGGTTGTTTTTCAAGTTCGACAAGTTGCAGCTGTATTTTATCCTGCTGTAGCTGCAATTCTCTTTTTTGATTTTCATAGTGATGCTTTATCCTTTGCTGTTCTTTTTCTAGTTTTACTTTAAGGTTTTTTGCAATTTCGTGCACTTTGGGTTGGAGTAACGATTTAAGATGCTCTTTTGCTGTAGGATAGAGAGCATCTACGTTGGGTAGTTGGATTTCTGATGCTTTTCCTTCTATCAGCTCAAATTCATCTATATCTATGTTTGCAATAGAGTCTTTTTCATAGGTTATGAAATTCAACAACTGTTCTTTTTCATTGAGATATTGGAAGACTGTTGCAAAGGTAAATCTAATTAGAGAGCTATAGCTTTTGTTTTTTGTTATATTTGAAAAAGAGGCATTTTTTAGGGAAAATGAAGCAGTTATGATATCAGTGAATGATGGATCTACATTTATTTTTTGAAGAGTTGTTTTTGCCTTATCTTCTAAGAATCGCTTCATGGAAGTAATTAACAGACTTCCAGGTGAAATGAGTTCAGCATTTGGAGATATGTCTTCTGGATTAAAGATGAGGAGATAGGGAGCTCTTTTTCCAAAAAGCGTTTCGAAATCTTTAGGGACTGAGGTTATTTCCAGCACGTTTTTTTCCCACTTAATGGAGGCTTTGATGTTTTCAAAGAAGTTAAGGGTGAATGATTTGAGTGGGTTTTCTTCCATTTTCTTCTCCTTCTTTTAAGACTTCATTTGTTTGCTCTTTTGCTTTTTGGTATTCTTGTATTCCTTCTAAAATTAGATTTCCTAACTTATCGACATCTGCTGCGAAGCGAGTAAGATTATTTTTTGATTCGAGGAAGGCATCCATAAGCATTTCTTCAATTTTTGCCATTCCCAGAGCACCTTTTTCGTCTAGACCTAAGTTAAAGAGAATAATAGGCAGCTCTCCGATGACTAATCCGATACAACACATCTTATTTATGATTAAATCTACTACATGCTCCTCCATGGTATTTTTTGTTGCTAAAGAAAAAATATTCATGTCCTTCTTTTGCCCTATTCTATCGAGTCTTCCTATTCTCTGTTCGACTGACATCGGGTTCCAGGGAAGGTCATAATTAATGAGATTGTTGCAGAATTGGAAGTTGAGGCCCTCTGCACCTGTTTCGGTACTTATTAGGATATCTGCAGATTCTTTGAATTCTTTTATAATTTTTGTTCTTTCTTCCCGTTCTATTCCTCCGAGGAATTTGACTATCTTTAGATTGAGAGGCGCTAGTTTTTCTACGATATAATGGAGGGTAGTTGGGTGTTTGGTGTAAATGAGTATTTTTCCTTGTGAGTCATCCTGCCGTATACCTGTGACAATCTCAACTAATTTTTCTATTTTTGAGTCTTTTTTCAGATTTTTATAATCATTGAGAATTAATTGAGCAATTTCCTTTGTTTTGGGATGATATTTTTCATCGGCAACAATTCTTTCTAGTGATTCTATGGCTGCTCTTGACGAGGAAGTTATTTTTGGTAGAATGGAGAAGATGATAAGACGCCCCGATATTTCAGAGCCATTGACTGAGAAATATTTTTTCTTTAAGAGTTCGCAGATATTTTGGTAACAGAGATATTCTTCTGGCGTGAGATCAACGGCGACAATCTTGGGAATTCTACGCATATATTGGATTCCTGTCTCGGCTCTTTTTCTTCTCACCATCACTTCTTGCAATTTTCTTTTTAGATCGTTAGGGTTTAGTGGATAGCGCTTGTTTCCCTTGAATAGAAATTGTTTCTTGAATTCGTTAAGCGTTCCTAAGTGCCCTCGCTTAAGAAGATGGAGGAGGTTGTAGAGCTCTAAGAGGTCATTTTGAAAGGGAGTGGCCGTTAAAATGAGAAATCTTTTTTTAGGTATTCTATCAACAAACCGCCAGCGTATGCTGTTCTTGTCTTTTAGTTTATGCGCTTCATCGATAATAAGTAGATCCCATGGTACTTCATGTGCTTTATAATGTCTAAACTGATTTTGTTCTTTATTGAAGATTTTTACTCGATCTAATGAAGCAATCATGACGTTGCCTGCTTCCCAGTCATTTGCTGATTCAACGATTTTTGCTTCTATTTCGAATTTTTCTTTTAGTTCTGCGACCCATTGGTCTACGAGAGAGGGTGGGGTGAGAATGAGGATTTTTTTGAGGAAGTTACGCATAATGCCTTCTTTTATTACGAGACCGGCTGTTATTGTTTTTCCAAGCCCTACTTCATCTGCTAAGAGACCGGTACAGTTCATATCTCTTAGTAGTTTTAAAGCTCCATCTGGTTGATGGGGAAGGGCGTATTCTAAATTCTTTTTTATCGCTGGATAACCTATCAAATCAGTGATTTGTGTTTCACGGGAGAGTTCCTCCGCTTCTACTTTGAGATTGAGTAATGAAGAGGATTCGAAGGAGGTTGTTTCTAGGTTGAAACTCTCTGGCTCTTCAAATGATTCAGTTATGACTATTTCTTCTTCCATCTCTTTTTAGTCTTTTTTTGAATGGTGGAGGCTATTTAAGGATTTATGGAGAAATTTGCTTTTACTCAAAGGGATGTTTGCCTCCAATGCAGAAGGTGCAGAGATTTTTGGGGTTCATTCCGAGACTCTGATAGGCTTCCAACATTTTTTCGGTGGAAAGAAAATGCACTTGCATACCCACCTCTGCGCTTATTTGTTCGAGCGTTTTACCTCGCGCTATAAAATTATCTGTAAGAGGCATATCAACCCCAAACTCGCATCCTCGGGGTTTGCCGTCTTCTCCAATAACACCTATTGGGGGTGTGTAACTTAGGAAATAGATTTTTTCTGCTCCTGCGTTCTTTAGTAATGAACCGACTCTTAGTGCAACATTTCCCCTTACTAAACTATCATCTATGACTAGCACCCTCTTTCCACGGACCAGAGGTTCTGTTTTATCATTCATATACAGATTTGAGTTTATTGAATTCTTTCTCTCTGTTGCTGAAGCACCTTGAAACGAGCGTTCATCTCTCATCTTGTAAAAAAGCTCTACCAAGGGCAAGTCTATTTTGTCTGCATAGCTTCTTGCTGCGACTTCTGGGCATCTAGGTACGTATGAAACAAGATCTACATCATCTGGAACATATTCTTCAGCTAATTTTTCTCCTAACACTTCTCTCAATGTTCTGGTCGCAATTCTATTTATAGTCGATCCTACGTTGCCAAAATAATTTCCTTCGAAGAAACAGAACTGCGGTTCGGGTGACACGACTCTTTGTTTTGTATAGGTCCCGTCTGGAAATAATCTATACACTGTTCCAGGATCGAGATCCTCTATAAATTCTCCACCATTTTTGTCGAAGGCTATACTTTCTGATGCGATAGCATATTTTCCATCTTTTCTTCCTAAACAACCCGGTTTGATGCCGAATTTATCTCGTATAACTATCACTGCTCTTTGATTTTTATCTGCTATGGCTGCTACAAATGATCCCGGTACATTTTTTAAAAGACCTAGTTCTCCATACTCTAAATAGAGATGCAACAAAGCCTCTGAATCGCAAGCTGTTAGAAGAGTTCGGTTGTTTAGAATATTGAATTGTCCAGCATTTATTTGTCCATTATGCACTATTGCAGCGTCTGCTCCTCTTATAACGATATGACTTTCTCCATACACTTGTCTTGCACCTCCAATTACATGAGGGTGCGCTTCATTTACTAATGCGTCTATTGAACCTCGCGTTTTGTATCTTGTGTGGGCCATGTATGTATGGTATTTATCAGTTGGAAGAAGATTATGCAGATTTTCAAGATCGAATGTATAGGTGGTACCTCGCCATTTAATAACATCTATAGTTTCTTCTCCTATTGCTGCTATGCCTACTGCATCTCTCCCCCTATGCCTTAAAGAACGAATAAATGCGTGTGCGTCGTGCAAGTCATGAGTCACTACAAGACCACAATTATGCTCGATTACATCACCCATGACATTAGATTTTATTGCTGATTTTTAAACTGTGTGGTGGTGTAGTATAGCTATATAAAATCTTATTTACTTTGCATCTTGGACAAATGTTTTTACTACTTTTTCTAATTCTTCTAGTGAAATTCCTTCATTTCCAAATCCGTTGAGTAACTCAAGAAGGTTATTAAAGTTTGAAGCATCAACCCTTAAAGCAATGTGTCTAATCTGATCAATAACTTTTCCTACTTCTGGCTCAACGTACCCCTTTCTTTTATTTGGTATTATAAGCTTTGGTCTAAGGTCTTTTATTACCGTTAGAAGCTCATCTAGTGTAAGTTGGTTTCTTTCTGATTTTACAAGATCAGCTAGCACCTGGGTATATCTAGCTCTTACAGAGGGGGTAACGTCCTTTGTATTTCCTTCTTTATGGTCGTAATCTGGAAAAAATTCAGTTAGCGCTTGATATATTTTTACTTGTGCTCCATCAAGGTTTCCTTTTCTTTTTTCTATTTCGGCTATTCTTCTTTTTCTATCTGATTCTAGTAAATCAATTTCCTTTTCTAGACCTTTCTTTTTTTCTCTTGCTTCACTTACTACTTGGAAGTTTATTTCCCCCTCTTTCTTAGATTTATATACTATCAAATCCCTTTCTGCCTTTTCAACGAGTGCTTTAATTTGTCTTGAGGCTTCCTCTTTTCTGAGATCTATTTCTGATTTTCCCTGGTCTGCCCTTTCTAATAATTTTTTTTCTAAATCTCCTTGGATTTTTTCTTTTAACTTGTCTAGTTTATCTGTTAACTCTCCCTTTGCTTGTTTGCCTTCTTCTATAAATATATCCATTTCTCTAGTCAGTTTCCTGGTCGTTGTTTCCCTACCGATTAGGGCTACATATTCTTGTTTTAAATTTGGATCTCCTAGAGTGGTCGCGATTTTACAAACTAGGTCGCTTTCATACCAGGGTAACATTCCTAAAGAAGCAACAGAAATTTCAGTTTTTCTTGATAGATTAATTACTGCTTCAGTTACTAAGTTATTTATGTAGAGCGCTATATCCTGTCTGTTTTCTATTTCCCTACCATTATATTGTATAGTTAGGGTTGGTAGAGTTGATACGCCTTCGTTTGTTTTTAACTCTGCTTTAAGCTGTGGTTGTTCTGAATCTGACTTACCTAAGATACTACCAAAAAATCCTTTTTTTGGAAGACCTGAATAGGTTACTTTTAATTCGATCTGATTATCCCTGGGACCTATAAAAAATTTGAATTCTTTAGATTCGTTTGAAAGAGGTTCGTATGTTCTTTGTCCATTTTGTTGCACATAGCTCTCCAGAGCCTCTCTCCTTTGATCTTCTAATCTTTTTATGCTATCATTATAAACGCGAACATCACCAGTTGCTTGTGCTTCTACATCATTTAGAGGAGTGTATATTCCTTCGAGAGGATTTCCTTTTACTCTTACTTTCTCTAGTGCATCTAAGGCATTCTCTCTGATTCTATCTGTTTTCGCCATTATAATTCAATAAAAATTTGGTTTAAAAGCTTTTCTATTTACTATTATTTAGTGATTACATAATTTGGCATTGGGAAGCCTTATTAACCTATTTTATTTGGTTGAGGCATGAGAGTACGTTATTTGTTTTCATCGCGGAGGACGAGGAGGATTGAAGGGAAGAATCAGCATAGGGTGGCGTATCCTACGCTGGCGCGAAATGTGATTCGGATCTCTGATATTGTTTTGGAGGTGCTCGATGCTCGGTATTTGGCTGAGACGAGGAATCTTGTGTTGGAGAGAGAGATTAAAGATGCTGGGAAGTTATTATTTTATATTATTAATAAGGCAGATTTGGTTGATTTGAAGGAGTTGAAACAGAATGTTGAGGAATTGGGATTGACGCCGTATGTGCTGTTTTCGTGCACTACGATGATTGGGAGGAAACAATTACGAGAGAGGATCAGAATTGAAATTAAGAGGCAGAAGTTGAAGCAGACCAAAGGATTTCAGCGAGCACATGTGGGGGTTATTGGTTATCCAAATGTGGGCAAGAGTTCGTTGTTGAATTTATTGACACATAGGAGTGCTGCCCGTACTTCTGCACAGGCTGGTTTTACTCGAGGATTGCAAAAGATCAGATTTACGAAAGATATTATGATTATTGATTCGCCTGGTGTTATTTCAGAAGGGCAGAATATTATTAATAGAGAAGATAAACGAGTACAAACGAAAATTGGGGTGCGGAATTATGATTCTGTCAAAGATCCTGAGTTTGTGGTATCTGCGTTGATGGGAGAGAGAAAGGGATTGTTTGAGCAGTATTATGGGGTTGCAGCGGAGGGCGACGCTGAGATTTTGTTAGAGGAACTGGGAAAGAGATGGAACTTTGTTAAAAAGAAGGGTGTGGTGGACATTGAACGGGCTGCCCGTAAGGTTTTGAAAGATTGGCAAGAGAGCATTATTAAGAAAAGATGAGTGGCGTTAGATTAATAAAGTAGTTTAGATTGAGAGTAGAGAAAGAAGATGGTATATGATTTTGTTGTATTAGGATCGACGGGAATGCAAGGTCGAATTGTTTCAAAGGATCTTCTTGGAAAGGGGTATTCGGTTCTTTTATGTGGTAGAGATAAACAGAGAGTTGATCCTTTGCTGAAGAAATATCCAAGGGCGCGATTTGAATATCTTGATATGTCTGATAGGAAGAATGCTAGTAATGTTGTTGGGAGGTCTGGAGCTAACGTGGTGGTAAATTGTGTTGAAGGAGATTGGAATCTTGAGAGTTTGAAAATATGCAGTGCTCTTGGAGTTCATTCTATTGATCTCGGATCGGATATGAAAATGACCAAAGACCAGTTAGCGATGTCTGATACTTTAAAGAGAAAAGGTATTATTCATATAACTGGCTGTGGTTCTGTTCCTGGGATTGGCAATGTAATGTTGCGACATGCAGTTCAAAAACTGGATAATGTTCGCGATGTCGATGTTGGTTTTGCCTGGGGGTCTAATATGGAAGAGTTCGTGGTGCCGTTTTCGATACAGAGCATTATTGAAGAATTCATTACTCCTGCACCCTATATTAATCGTGGTAGATTTGTTACTATAAATCCTATGGAATCCATAGAAATAAAGCACCATCGTGCCATAGGTAAACAAAGGCAGTTTACTATAGGTCATCATCCTGAAACCTACACATTCTATAATTACTGTAAAAAGAAAGGTGTGAAAAATGTGCGCTTTTTTGCTGGTTTTCCGGATCACTCGTTTGATAATATAAAGATGATGATTGATCTTGGTTTGGGGAATACGGAAGAGATAGAGTTTCAAGGGATGAAAATAAAACCTGTTGAATTTTTACGAGAGGTGTTGAAGAATCTTGAAGTGCCGGAAGGATATACTGAAAAAGAGAATTTATGGGTTGAGCTTAGGGGAAGTGATAAGACTATTTTAATGGAATGTATTGTGCCGACTTTGAAAGGATGGGAAGATGCGGGTTGTAATGTGGATACTGGTTTGCCCGCAAGCATTATTGCTCAGATGATTAAGAACAAAGTGATTCAAGAGTCGGGGAGTTATGCTCCTGAAGAGGTGGTACCTGTTGAACTGTTCTTTAAGGAGCTACGGAGTAGAAATATGGATGTGTATGAGAATGGAAAAATAATAAATTAACTTCTTTTTCTGTTTAAGTTGTAGAAATGAATAGCAATTCTGAAGGTGAGTATAAGGAACGTAAGGACAAAGAGTCCGAGGGCAAAACCAGCTACTACATCGGTAACCCAGTGCACATTGAGATAGATTCTGGATATACCTACGAGGAGGAAGAGGATGACTGATCCTATTAGGAACAACTCTTTTTTTAGATGACTTTGTATGTCTTCTTTAAAAGCATAGATAAGAAATGAGAAGAAGACGATTGAGAGGGCGGCATGACCACTGGGAAAACTGAATCCATTTATGGGAATGAGGGAGGGGAAGGGACGTGGTCTAGTAAGGTGTCCTTTTATGAAGATTACGAGGAAAGCAGTGGTTATGACTGAGGTTATCCAGAGCAGTGCAGGGTAATATCTCTTCTTTTTAATGAGTACCAAGCTGAGTAGAAGTGAGAGGGCGATGATTGTATAGGTATTTGCTAGTAGCGTGACTCCTTTCATGAGTATGTTTCCTAGAGGATTCCAGAAGAGAGGCATTTGTGCGCTTATTGTTTGGTCTAGATTAGTAATAGGATGGGGGTTGTTGAGGGTTTGTGCGAGTTTTCCAAAGAGTAAGAGAGAGAAGAGGCAGAGGATGAGTGTGTAGAGGTGATATCGCTTGAAGAGTGCATGGTGCTTGTTGATGAATTTGTAAAGATAGATAAGAGCGAACCCAGCGATTATTGAAACAAGAATGATGGTGCCTGTGTATTCTTTTGCATAGTTGAAACTGGCTCCAAATAGCCAGCCCACGATTGCGTACCAACCGGCCCAGAGTGTGCCTGCTATGAGAGAAGAGATGAAGACCCGTATGAATGAAATTTTGGTACTACCGGCGATGAATGGGACAAAGGCACGCGTTAACCAGTAGAATCTGCCTAAGAGGAGGGTGAGAGCGGTGTGCTTTTTAAGATGTTTTTTTGTTGATTCATAATATTGTTCTTTGAAACCGATATATTTTCCATATTTTTTAAGAAAGGGATAGCCGTATTTTTTTCCTAGCATGTAGGAAATTACATCGCCGAGAATGGAACCAACTGCCGCGGCAATGAATACTTCTCCGAGGGAAACAACGCCCTGTTTAGCGAGAAAGCCGGCGATTATAACTATAGTCTGTCCTGGGATGAAGATACCGAATGGAGCTATTGATTCGGCGAGGGAGAAGAGAAAGGCAAAGAGCGAAATCCAGTTTGCAAATAAGGGGAATAGTAATAGCCTCTCGAGATTCATTTTGTTTTTAGGAGAGAGAGGGATTTAAAGGTTTCCGCGAAATGAATGATACGGATTACTTAATTTTTCTTAGATCGGTGTCAATTACTATTGAATCCATATCCAAAATCTCATCAATATAATGTATTCTTTCGCTTCTTTGAGGAATAGGATTGTAAAGATATATTTTTTTATTATGTCCATAGGCAAATCCCATTTCCATTAGGGTGCTTCCTCCAATATATCCATCTATACCTTTTTTTGACATATTTAAAACTAAAATTGCATCGCCTGCCCTAATAAATTCCCAATACCTTCGTATCATGTCTACGGGTCTAGTTTTTCTCATTTCAATATCTCCCTCTCTTTCCTTCAAATTCATATAATTCTCAAAGGAAAGAGTTCCATCAATAACTTGTTGGGTGAAGTAAGGTATATTAGTTGTATGGCTTAGTTGCTCTAAATCTCTCTTAACTTCTATTATCTTAGGAGTAAAATCAATACTTGAACAAATAGTTATTTGCATCTGTATATATTGTTAAAGAAGGTTTTAAAGATTTATATCGTAACATTTAATAAACGGCTTCGTGTGTGAGGGGTATGAAGGAGAAGGATATTAAAGGCATTATGAGCAAGAAGAGTGATCTTTCTGCGTGGTATAGTGATGTGCTCTTGAAAGCTGAGTTGGCTGATTATGCTCCGACTAAAGGGTTTATGATTATTAGGCCAACGGCGTATGCGATTTGGGAGCAGATTCAGGCACGGTTTGATGCGATTTTGAAGGAGAAGGCAGTTAAGAATGTGTATTTTCCTTTATTGATTCCTGAGTCTTTTTTTAAGAGGGAAGCGGAACATGCTAAGGGATTTGCGCCTGAACTCGCGTATGTGCAAGAAACTGAGGAAGGAGAGCGGTTGGCTATTCGTCCGACGTCTGAAACTATTATGTATGATTCATTTTCTAAATGGATTCGGTCGCATAGAGATTTGCCTTTAAAGCTGAATCAATGGTGTAATGTGCTTCGGTGGGAAGTCAAACAGACAAAGCCGTTTTTGAGGACTCGGGAATTTTTATGGCAGGAAGGGCATTGCGCGTTTGCAACCGAGCGAGAGGCTGAGGCTAATATGATGGAGATTATTCTTGAATATCAAACGTTGTGCAAGGAACTTTTGGCTTTGCCTGTTATGATAGGAAGAAAATCAGTTAGTGAGAAATTTGCGGGGGCGGTGAAAACAATGACGATTGAAGGATTAATGCCTGATGGGAAGGCGTTGCAATGTGGTACGTCGCATAATCTAGGGCAGGGGTTTGCCAAAGCATTTAATGTGTGGTTTAAGGGAGAGGATGCGAAGGAACATTTGGTATGGCAGACTTCGTGGGGTATCTCGACGAGGTTGATCGGTGCGGTAGTTATGGTGCATGGGGATGATAAGGGTCTCGTGCTTCCTCCGAGAGTTGCGGCTCAACAGGCAGTTATTGTGCCGATTTATACTGAGTCGACCAAGAGTGAAGTAGTAAGGAGGGTTCGGGAACTAGAGAAGCAGTTGAAACATGTTCGTTGTTTTGTTGATGAGCGTGAAGGTTATTCTCCTGGATGGAAGTTCAATGAGTGGGAAGTGAAAGGTATTCCGTTACGGATTGAACTAGGTCCTAAAGATATTGAAAAGAAGCAGGTGGTGATTGTGCGACGAGATAGCGGAGAGAAGGTGATTGTGGGAGAGAAAGAAGTGGCTAAGACTACGGAACGTTTGCTTGGAGAGATACAGGACGCATTGTATCGAAAGGCAGAGCATACGTTAAGGAATAAAATTATTGAAGGGAAGAGATTGAAGGATGTGCAAGCTGGATTGGAGAAAGGATTATTTGTGAAAGCCTATTTAGAAGATAGTGTGGCTGCTGAGAAAGGGTTGAAGGAAAAGACAGGAGCAAATAGTCGGTTTATTGAGGATGCGAATAGAGAAGGAATTTGTGTGATTACTGGGAAAAAGGTCAAGACAATTGGGTATATTGCAAAGAATTACTAGAGTATAGAGAAGTTTGTAAAACACAAACATTCTCTAATAAGAAGTTTGAAATTCCTTCGTAAACTCGGAATTATGCAAACTTCTCTATAGATATTCTTTTAAATATCGTTTATTTGGAGGTGTATGCTACAATCAAACAAGTTAGAGATCTATATTGAGAACTGTCAAAACGTCTTAAAAAGTGCTGCTTGGAAAATACAATTAGCTCGACATATCCAAGAGAATATCGAGAATATGGGTGCGTTGAGTGACGATATGTTGAGAGTGATTGCGCTCAGGGACGTTAATGGGGCAGCTACTGATCCTGTGCGTATTGATGGGAGCACTGATGCGGTGTATCGAAAACTAGGGGAAGCTGAGACCAACGCTAGAAAAAATAGTTATACGTATGGTTCTTTAGTTGCTGATAGATTGAATGATTTGCGAGCTAGAATGGAACATAGGGAAATGAGGGAGGAGGAGTATATTTATTTGCGGGATACTCCTATGGAATCGTTGGTTGATGAATTGATTGAAGAGTTTAGTCAAAAATATCCTCAAGAACAACGAAAGGTATCCTAGTTGTGTAGATTCGTCCATATAGAATTGAATATTTGTAAACCTGCAGACAAGTAGGTTTAAATAGGCAGTATTTCTGTGAATGAAGTATTCGTTCGAGAAATACCGGCAGTGCTGAGCTATTTCTCATATACAATTACAGTAAGCAATGACTGAGGCATTTAAGGCTTTAGGTTTAAGTGAAGGGATATTGCACGGTATTCGTGAAGCGGGTTTTGAAAAGCCCAGTGAAATACAAGAGAAAGCAATTCCGTTAGCTCTTGCTGGAGAAGATATTTTGGGTGGTTCGGCAACGGGCTCTGGGAAGACCTTAGCGTTTGGAGCGAGTATTATTGAGAAAGGTGAACGTGGAACAGGTATTAAAGCACTTATTTTAACTCCTACACGGGAGCTGGCTGAGCAGGTTGCTGAGTCTCTGCGGTATTTTTCACGATTTAAACGTTTGGAGATAGCGTCTATTTATGGTGGTGTGAGTATCAGACCGCAGGTTGATGCTTTGCGGAGAGCGGATGTGGTTGTGGGGACACCAGGAAGAATTCTAGATCATTTACGGCAGGGGACGTTACGATTGGATGGAGTAAAGACCTTGGTGTTGGATGAGGCAGATAGAATGTTGGACATGGGCTTTATTAGAGATGTAGAGATGATTATTCATAAGTGTCCTGATAAACGGCAGACGATGTTGTTCTCTGCTACTATTTCTCCTGATATCGCCCATTTATCTCGAAAGTATATGCACAATCCAAAGGAAGTTTCGGTTGAATCGTATGTGGATCCAGCTAAGTTGAAACAGGTTTATTATGATGTGCCTCGAGAGATTAAATTTTCATTATTGGTGCACTTATTGAAAGCTGAGAAGACAGGGCTAGTGATGGTTTTCTGCAATACGCGGAGGAATACTGATTTTGTTGCTCGTAATTTGAAGAGTACGGGGATTCATGCTTTGGCGATTCATGGTGGGTTGACGCAGCAGCGAAGGAGTGGCATTCTTGAACAATTTCACGAGGGAGAAGTATATGTGTTGGTTTGTACGGATGTTGCTGCTCGAGGACTGGATATTGGCGGCGTATCACATGTGTATAATTATGATTTACCTAAAACTAGCAAAGACTATGTACATAGAATCGGACGCACGGCTAGAGCAGGAAAGGAAGGGATAGCTATTAATTTGGTTTCTGATAGAGATCATGAGAATTTTAGAGCAGTATTGCGAAATCCTGATTTGGCGATAGAGAATGTGCCGTTGCCGGAGGTTGAGAGGGTGGCGTTCAGAACCAGTGATACAGGAAGTAGCAGTTATGGTGGTGGGGGTCGACGATATGGTGGTCGGGGAGATAGAGACTCACGGTCTGGAAGAATTAGTTTTGGAAGAAGTTCGGGAGGGTATGGTGGTGGACGAGGGGGCAGACGAGACTCTGGGAGAAGGTATGGTAGTAGCAGTTCTGGCGGTTCTAGTGGTGGGGGCGGGCAGTATAGCCGAGAGGGTGGTGGCTTTAGAGGTCGACGAGGTTCAGGGCAGCGAAGTAGTTTTGGTGGACAAGCAAGAAGATATTAGTTGGTTATTTTTTAACAAGTTTATATAGGTTTATTTTGGCTAAGTGGAAAGATTTAAATATTTAAACGTATTGCACAGGTTATACATATACTATGGTAAGTATTACTTTATCAGTACCTGAAGATTTGAAAGAGGAGATGGAGAAACATCCGGAGATGAACTGGTCTGAGATAGCTCGGCAGGCTATTAAGCAAAGGATTATGATTCTCAAAAAAATGGATGCTTTACTATCTAAAAGCACTTTGACCGAAGAAGATGCCTTACGGTTAGGTAAAGATTTGAAAAAAAGAATTGCTGAGAGGCATCGCCAGTATGAAGCTCGTAATTGATGCCAATATTCTATTTTCAGCATTGCTTCGACAGGGTATAACCCGTACAATGCTCTTGCTTGGAAGTCATGAATTGTATGTTCCCTTTTATTTTTTTGAAGAGTTGAATGGAAATATAGATGAATTAAAACATAAGCTATTGGTTTCAAAAGAAGAGATACTTTCAGTTGTTGATGAGTTTATACGTTATGGGTCTATAACTGTTGTTGCTATTGAGGATTATATCTCTTTTTTAGGTGAGGGGCGTTTGATTTCTCCTGATCTTGATGATGCTCCGTATCTTGCTTTAGCGCTGCATCTTTCTTGTGCACTTTGGTCTAATGATAGAAAGTTGAAAGAGCAGAAGAGAGTTGCAGTTTATTCTACCACTGAATTGCTAGCTATGGTTTGATTTCTGGTATTATGTTTGAATAGACAAATGTATGTATCAAGACTATTGTTATCTGTTATGGATGAGTTTGAAAGAAAATATAATGAGGCACGAAAGAAAATTCAAGAATGGGATGCTAAACAGGGACATGATCAATGTTGGTATTATCCTAAGATATTTAGAGAGCTTGCTACTATTTTAGATGTTACACCTACTAATGAGCATGGTCTTCATTCACGTTGTGAGTTTCGGGAAGGTTGCAAGAAATATGGGGGAGAATTATATGATGACCTGCCTTAGTGGTTATTTCCGTTCCCAGATTTTTTCTCCGAGAGAGACAAGCATGTTGTCTTGTGGTTGACAGGTAGCAATATCAAAATAAGGGATTCTTGGCGTATATTTTTTGAATAATTCTATCTCAAATCGAGTTATGCTATTGCCTAGTGATACATTATAGGGTGGTTGGTGAGTAAGCCAATAGACGCGGTGTCCTTCTTCTGGGTCTACGTCCCTATATGCTGCTTCGATTATATCTTTTTTTCTTGCGAAGGCAATTATTTTTCCTTCTAATTCACTTTGCAATTCTTCTTGCGTTTGTATTTTTTTTAGTTTTGGCATCTGATGGGTAAGCGAAAGGGTTTTAATTACCTTTTTGTTCTGTAGTGTATGTTATTTGAGGTGCTGGTGGTAGTTCTTGCCTTGCCTGTGGGCTATTTGATTAGTTATATGAGTAGAGATGAGTTGGTTGTCGGGAGGAAATGGTTTGTGTTGTTGCTTGGAGTTTTTGCTGTGTTGGGTGTGGGAAGCTATGTTTTGGGAGAGCATTTACTGGTGTGGACGAGTGTTTTTATTTTTTTGACGGGTGGTGTTTCTTTGTGGAAGAGCTATGACTTGGTTTGGACGAAGAAGGAATTGTAATGAGAGTTAATTGACACCTAACTTCTTTTTTTCTGCGACTCGTTGTACGGTTTCTTTGATCCTTCTTTCTCTGGTCTCGCGGAGTTTAGCTCGTTCAATCCATCTGAGGTAGGTGCGTTTGTAGGAGGGAGCCAAGGAGGCAAACTGCTCTTTTGCTTTCGCGTTTTTTTCGAGTGCTTGTTTGAGGTCTTCTGGGACAGGAGGATTTTTAGGGAGATTCAGATCAATGACTGGTTTTTTGAGACCTTCTTTGTAGAATTGGAGACCTTGGGGAGCCATTTTTCCTTCTTTGATGAGTTGCTTTGCATAACTTTGTGTGGCAGTGCTCCAGCGACTATTTTTATTTCTCTTTGAGAATCGTCGGATATACGTAGCATCGTCAATTCGTTTTATGGTTGTGTCAATCCAACCAAAACAGATTGCTTCATCCATTGATTCTTTGTGGGAGAGGGAGGGTTTTCCGGTGTGTTTTTTGTATTTTAAGAGGGCGACTTTTGATTCTTTCTCGTGATTTTTTTTTAGCCAGTTTCTCCATTCTTCTCTGTTTTTTGCATGGATTGTTTTTTCTTTTTCCATTTTATCTGGAAGGGAGAAAGCTATAAAAACCCTTAGGGGGAACTAGAGAGATGAACGCTGATCAAAAGCCCGATGTGCATGTTCGTGCTTTGGATGCTCGGGAAGTCACTAATTCCCGACATGATGAGGCGAAGCTGCTTGCATTTTGGGAAAGGGAACGGATTTATCAGAAATCTAAGAAACAGAATAGTAAAGGTGAGAGCTTTTATATGATGGATGGACCACCGTATGCTACGGGACATATTCATTTGGGTACGGCGTTGAATAAGATTCTTAAAGATATTACTATTCGTTCACGACGGTTAATGGGCTACGATGTGTTTGATCGCGTCGGGTATGATACGCATGGTGTACCTATTGAATTTCAGGTTGAGAAGGAGATTGGTTCGACGGGGAAACAGGATATTGAAAGGTTTGGTGTGAAGGCATTTGTGGAACGATGCAAGCAGTATGCGACTGAACACATCACGTCTATGAATGCTGAGTTTAAGAATCTCGGTGTGTGGATGGATTATGCTGATCCGTATTTGACGTTGAGTGATGCGTATATTGATGGATTGTGGGCTGTGTTTAAGGAAGCGGTTAAGAAACAATTGCTGTATTTAGGAAAATATCCGGTGCATGTCTGCACGAGATGTGAGACGGCGGTTGCGTTTAATGAGATTGAATATGGAAAGCAGAAGGATATGTCTGTCTATGTGAAGTTTCCTTTGCGTGAGCGGAAGGGAAGTAATCTGATTATATGGACGACTACTCCATGGACCTTACCCGCTAATACGGGCGTTATGGTGCATCCCGATGTAGTATATCAGGAGATTGAAGTTGATACGGGAGAGAAATGGATTATTGCTACACCGTTGGTTGAGAGGTTGTTAGGTGAGATTAAGAGGAAGTATACAGTTGTTGAGGAGTTTAAGGGAAGTGAGATGAAGGGATGGAACTATACGAACCCTCTTGCTTCGCATTTGCAGTTGAAAGTGGAGAAGGGGTATGAGGTGGTGTTGGCTGGAAGATATGTGACGACTGAAGAAGGAACAGGATTGGTGCATTGTGCACCCGGACATGGAAAGGAAGATTATGATGTAGGCAGACAGAATGGTTTGGATAGTCCGTGTCCGGTTGGTGTGAATGGTATATTAAGTGAGGAGGCGGGAAGCTATGCGGGAAAGAAGGCTCGGGAAGTTGATGTGGAGATTGTGGCTGATCTGAAGAAAGAAGGCTATTTGGTTCATCAGAAAACCTATGAGCATGATTATCCGCTATGCTGGAGGGATAAAACGCCACTGTTGATGGTTTCTCTTCCACAGTGGTTCTTGAAGGTATCGTCGATTCAACCCGCTCTATTGAAAGAAAATGAGAAAACAATATGGAATCCTCGATGGGCGCAATCCCGAATGAAGGCGTGGTTGGAAGGTATTGGAGACTGGCCGATTTCGAGACAGCGATATTGGGGAACCCCGTTGCCTATATGGAGAAATGAAGTGACGGGAGAGCAAGTGGTGGTGGGCAGTATTGCTGAGCTTCAGCAGTTATCGGGTAAAAAGCAGATTGATGTACATAAACCTGGTATTGATGACATTACCATTCAAGGGAAGACTGGGGTTTTAAAGAGGGTTCCTGAAGTGTTGGATGTGTGGTTTGACTCGGGTGCATCAAGCTGGGCTGCTCTAGGATATCCTTCAGAGAAAAAACTGTTTGCGAAATATTGGCCGGCAGATGTTAATATTGAGGGCAAAGATATGATTAGAGGATGGTGGAATTCCCAATTTATTTTATCTCAATTATATTTTGGGAAAAAACCGGTTGATTCAATTGTGATGCATGGGATGGTACTTGATTTAGGTAAGAAAAAAATGTCTAAATCGGTTGGCAATGTTGTTTCACCTTCTGATGTTATTGCGAAGTATGGGAGAGATGCCATGCGATATTATTTTGCAAAATTGTCGAAAGGAGAAGATTTTGCGTTTAATGAAAAAGAATTTGCTGATATTACTAAAATATTTATGGTATTGGGCAACATCAACACGTTTGTCAATCAGCTTTCGAGAGGAAAGAGTAAGGAGCGTGTGGAAGATAGATGGATTTTGTCTTTATATAATCGTTTGGTTAAAGAGGTGAGTGAGGAATATACGGTCTATCATTTTCCTGAGGTTGTGCAGAAATTGGAACAGTTTTTGGTGTTTGATTTGAGTAGGACGTATATTCAAATGATTAGAGAGAGGAGTGATGAAGTGTATGCTGTGTTGCATAGAATACGAATTGGTTTATTGCAGCTGTTTGCTCCTATTATTCCGTTTTATACTGAAAAACTGTGGCAAGAACTTAGGGAGAAAGGAGAAGTAGAGAAAGAGAGTGTGCATTTGAGTGGCTGGCCTGATGTTGGGAAGAAGACGATTAATGAGGATTTGGAGAAACAGTTTGAGCGTTTGCAGAAGGTGATTGAGCTTGGTTTGGCAGAGAGAGGTACGATAAAACAGGGGTTGAAATGGCCGTTGCAGTCGGTGAGCATTTCGGGAGCAACGCTTGTTTCGTTGAAAGAGAATGAAGCACTGTTGGAAGTGATAGCAAAACAACTCAATGTAAAAGAAGTGCTATTTGTTGATGAAGAGGAGAGAAAAGTTGTTTTGGATTCGGTTGTTACACCAGAGCTTGAAGCAGAGGGTTTTTCGCGAGAGTTGGCGAGAAAAATTCAGGCGGAGAGAAAGAATGCTGGACTGCAAAAGGGAGACATGATTGATGTGCAATTGAGATGCGACGAATCTATGAAAAAGTCACTACAAAAATATGTACCATTTTTGAAGGAGAGAATCAATGCAAAAACTTTTTCATTTGTCGACGGTAAATTATCAGAAAATGAAATTGTATTCACTATACGAGAGAAAAAATTTGCCCTCTTTTTTTCGTAATTATAAAGGAATGGCGTTGAAAACATTTAAATAGTAGACTGACTAGTTTTTGGTGAGAGGTTGGTTACAGGTACTAAACTAATGATAATAAAGGAAGAATTTTTGAGCAGGTTGCGGAAGATTTTTGATTTGAATTTGTACGAGGCTCGTGTATGGACTGCTTTGTTGTCTCGTGGCACTTCTACGGCTGGTGAGTTGAGTAATATTTCTGATGTTCCTCGAAGTAGAACGTATGATATTTTAGAGTCTCTTGAGAAAAAGGGGTTTATTGTGATGAAAATCGGCAAGCCGATTAAGTTTGTGGCGTTAAAACCCGAGGAGGTGGTGGAACGGGTTAAAAGAAATTTAATGATTAATGCGCAGGAGAAAGCAAAACGCTTGGAACAGCTGCAACATGATGAGGTGCTTGGAGAACTGAATATGATTTATACTAATGGCGTTAAGTTTGTTGAGCCTACTGATCTTTCGGGCAGTTTGCGTGGTAGACAGAATATGTATAATCATCTTGATATGATGATTCGGGGGTCGGAAAAGACGGTGACTATTGTCACGACTGCTGAAGGGCTGAATAGAAAGATGGAAGCTTTGTTGCCTGCATTCGAGAAGGCGCGAAAGAGAGGTGTGGTGGTTCGTGTTGCTGCCCCGATTGTGGAACACAATGTGAAAGTTGCCCGTGAATTATCTAAATTTGCTGAGGTGCGTGATGTTTCGGGTACAAGTTTGAATGGACGATTTGCTATTGTCGATTCTGAACAGGTGCTCTTTATGCTGCTTGATGATCGGACGGTGCATCCTAATTACGATGTTGCTGTATGGATTTCGACTGAGTTTTTTGCTCGTGCGTTAGAGCAGTTGTTTGAAGCTGCTTGGAAAGAGTTCGTGCCGTTGTCAAAAGCGAAACTGAGAAAGTAGATCTATTTAAAGCACCTACTTACTTTTGATTTGAAAGAAACTATATAAATGTGGCTTTGTCTTTGAGTATATGTTCATTGATGTGCATTGTCATTTGGATTCATTGCAAAATATTGAAAGATTTATTGAGAGGGCAAAAAAAAAGAGAGTGAAATTGATTGTGGCAAATGGTGTAAATGAAAAGAGCAATCGTTTGATTTTAGAACTTGCTGGGAAATTTAAAGAGGTGAAGGCTGCTCTTGGTGTGTATCCTATTGAAGCACTGAAGCTTTCTGATGCTGCCTTTACAAAAGAACTGGAATTTATCAGGAAGCGGGCTGCGACTATTGTTGCTATTGGCGAGGTGGGCATGGACTTTAAGGAATCGGAAGAGAAAGAGAGACAGCGAGGGCAGTTTAGAGCATTTATTAGACTGGCTAGGGATATTGATAAGCCGCTGATTGTGCATTCTCGGAAGGCTGAAGAGGCGTGCATTGAGCTGTTGGAGGAGGAGAAAGCAGAGAAGGTGGTGATGCATTGTTTTTGTGGGAAGAAGAGGCTGGTTGAGAGGATTATGGCGAATGGCTGGAGTTTTTCCATCCCTGCGAACTGTGTGTATAGCGAGCAATTTCAACTGATTATCAAACTTTGTCCTTTGCCGCAGCTGTTGTGTGAGACTGATTCGCCCTATTTACATCCTGAGAAAGAGTTTCCTAATGAACCAGCGAATGTGGTGCGGAGCTATGAGACGATTGCTCGTTTGAAGGGGTTGAAGATGAGAGAGGTGGAGAAGGAGATTGAGGGGAATTATAGACGATTATTTGGGAAGTTGTAATAATTATATCAAAAGCACGATGTGCCACCCCACCCTAAAGGGATGGGGTTTGAAACAGGCACTCGTGCTTTGGATGCTCACGAACGCCTCGGCTTAAAAGCCGAGGTTAGAACGTTCGTGACATCTTATTTTTTTAGTGTAGTTGTATGAATGTTTATCCGCTACAATATGTTCTGATAGAAAAACTGATGAATAGAGGGTTATAGTCTGTTATGAAGAACACTCTTCTACTATTTAGTTATGCTAGTGGATTAAATGGTTTATACGTTCCAAATGCTTTGTCTATCTTGAAGTAGTCATCTGCATCTACTATTCCAGTGAAATCGGTGTCTGAATTGTTGCAGAAGCTATTTTGCGCGTTGCAGGACTCTCCTTGAGCGAAAAAGAAGTCTGTGATGTTGTAATCTGCTTGAGTAAGATCGGAATCTCGGTTGATATCTCCGAGATCGCAGAAATTGTTGTTGGAGTTGCACAGTCCCTGCAAATTTTGCGCCCTTTGTACTCTTATTTGTTTTTTTGGCTGTCGTGCTGAATTTGTTATTTTTTTCTTTGGTGCCATTGATTGAACCAATGGTGGTGTTACAATTGATTTAGAAGTTATAAGGGAAGGCTTTTGCTTTTTTAGGAGATGTGAACCAGATGATGGCAAAGCGGTGACCAAAGAAATGAGTAGTATCGAGGTGAGTAGTACCATACTTATTTTTGTGTTCATAATTATGGTGGGTGTGAATGATTTATAACTATTGTGGCGGTTTTGTTATTGGTTTTGAGGAGTTATTTCTTCCTCGTTTTTCGTGAGAAATACGTTAAAAATGAATCATCTGTTTTATCAACACCTGCTGATTGTTTTGAGGAGAGAGCGCTTCGGCGCAGGATATCTGAGGCGAGTTCTCTGAGGGTAAGGAGTTCTCTTTTTGCTCGCTTTTCAAGAATTCTCTTGGTTTCTGCGTCTATATCGAGAGTTATAGAAGATTTCGTCATCGTTTCTTCTGGACGTAAACTTTCTGGACTGCGAAAGATTTGTAGATGCCCTCCAGAATGTCGGTGCCTGCGTAGCCTGAGAGAAGAGAGAGACGGTTGTCGAAGTCGAATATAATTCCCACAAAGACACCTATAATGACCGCTATAACGACGGTAATGAGGTAATACGGCCAGATTATCTTTCTTCTAAGAGCGAGTGCTTTGAGTAGCCCAACAACTCCGCGAGTGAGACCACCAATGCCCCCTAATAGTCCTGCAAGGATGAGTGTGTTCATATCGCCTCCTTCTTAATGAGGAAAATTTGTATTTAAAGGTTTGTTTTTTATACTCGTATCTTTTGTGAGATTTTGTTTAGATGGTGGTTCAGCTCTGGTGGTGTTTCTTTTTCATAACCAATGATAATTGCCTCAGCACCCTTTTCTCTCAATTTCATGGTTATATAACTCAAAAATCGGCTGCAGGTTGGTTCATCATTATATTGGAGCAGTGTTGTGAGCGAATCTATAAGTACAAATTCTCTTTTCTCTTTTGACAAATAATGCGAGAGTTGCACCGATAGATTGGTGAGAGCATTGGGATCATCTATATGCACGCATTCTTCCTTTTTTCCTTCTGAACTCGCTCCAGTAGCATCTATAAACAAAAGGTTTTTCGAATTTATACTCTCCATTTCCAGTGACTCTCTTATGTTATCGTAACTATTATCGAAAGAAATATAGATTCCTTTTATTTTCTTTTCTAAAAAATAGAGGAGCACCACTTTTCTCGATTCGAAATACTCTTCTGGTCCGTCCACCATTAGAGTTATGTGACTTTTTGAAGATAATCCTCTCTTAATTTTTTTCTCTGTTTGTATTTCCATAATATTCGTAGGATACCATTTCTTTCAGTGGTTTTCTTTCTCTCTTTTTTTGGTATCCCTCTTTCTTCCCGTATCCTAAACCAACAAATAGCAGTACTTGATGCTCTTTTTTCAAGCGTAAGAACTTCTTTATTTCATCGTGGCTGGATGTTAAGATGCAGGAACTTATGCCTAACGCCTCCGCCTGCAGCGTTGCTTGTAGGGCTGACATCCCTATACACATTTTTGAGTCTTCCATCTTCACTGGAATTGCCTCTTTTTTGAACGGACCGTTCTCGACGCAGCGTTTATCTAATATAAATACCAAGAGTATTTGGGGTGCGGGGTTAATAAAGGGGAAATGAATAAATGAAGCTGAATCCAGCAGCCGTTGTATGTTTTTTTTGTTTTCAATAACTATAAACTGCCAGGGCTGGATATTTCCGGCGTTGGGTGACCAACGCATGGCTTCAAGTATTTTTTGTAGATCTGCATCTGAAATTCCCTTATTACTAAATTCATAGGTTGTCTTACGAGACAGTACTAGTGATGAAAACACTCTCTTTTCTTCCATATTTTTCTCTTTGTGTATTACGTGTCTCTTGTTTATAAGGTTTTGTTCTGGTTTGGATAAAACAAAATGTATGCTGTAGTTTGGTTTTTTAGGCTGTTTGCAGAGCGCTTTCTGTGTATTGTTTGAGCGATTTTGCTGCAGTGAGAAATGCAGTTGCAACGCGGTCAAATGCATGGTTTCATTCATTAGTGTAAGGAGAAGTTTGCAAAAATCATTAACTAAAACCGAAAAATAGAAATAGTAGTGATTCCTTTTTTGATAGGAAAGAGGAACATGGAATCACTAATCGACTTTGCTTTGCGGGAAAAATATTCTAAAGTAAAAAGCTTACGCTCCCGTCTTGAAGATATGAAAAAACTGATTGATTGGAACGCTTTTTTGCCGCTCTTTCCCGAAAGAGAATCTTTGAGAGGCAGACCAAATTATGAAAAGATTGTAATGGTAAAATTGTTATTCTTGCAGGGATGGTACGGACTTAGCGACGAGGAACTGGAGTTTCAAGTCAATGATAGGTTAAGCTTCCAGCAGTTTTTGGATTTTCCAAAAACGATCCCTGATTATTCGACAATTTGGAGATTCAGAGAAGAATTAGCTGAAGATACTATTATTGATACAATCTGGAGTGAACTTCAAAGGCAAATTGAGTCAAAGCATATAAAAGTCGAGAAAGGAGTCATTCAGGATGCATCGTTTATCATCGCTGAACCTGGAAAGACTGACAGCGGAATGAGCAATCGAGGGAGAATGGCTAACACCTCACGAAGCAAGGACGGAAGCTGGACAAAGAAAGGAGATAAAAGTTATTTTGGCTACAAAGTTCATACAAAAATGCAACGAGGATCAAAAATAGTTAAAGAACTTGCCGTCACGACGGCAAGAGTGCATGATACTGCAATTGATTTATCAAAACCAGATGAAGTGGTATATAGAGATAAGGGGTATACGGGAGCAAAAACTCATGCACTTGGAAATGCAACGATGATGCGAGGAAATCTAACACCGCATGAAACATTGAGAAACAAGCGAATCCAGAAAAAGAGAAGTCAGGGAGAACATCCCTTTGGAACCATTCATCGTGCAATGCATGGAGGAGAAACAAGATTGACAACCGTTTATCGCGTCTTTATTCAGCAAGTGTTTGTATTTGCCGCATACAATTTGTTCAGATTAGCAAGTGTATTGCAACATTGAAGAGAGCATAGATAAAGATATAACACCAAAGCAGGAAAATAAGGAGGCGAGCAGAAAAATCTGAGTAGAACTCAGATTTTTTATTTAAAGGTTCTATGATTTAGTTTGCCTGTAAAAAAGTGAATTATTCAAAGTTCTCTAAGCAAAACGAATAGTGGCTGCTTTCTCGATTAATCGTTTACTAATATACTGGTAATCCTTGGTTTTTAGACTAGAATAGCTTGCGAGTCTTGATTCTAGTGTGGCTAAATTATCTATACTGTCTTCTGAATCAAGCTCAAGACCAAAAATAGGGATTAGTATTCTTTCTTCTAGTTTGTCTTTTCTTGATTTTTTTGGGAGGTGTGTAGAGGTATTTCTCTAAGTGAAACCGATGGTGTAATTGTATAGGTTTTTGAGTACTCCTTTATTTGCGGATAGAGGGTTGTCAAGGGCAGTTCTGG
>Ga0209542_10001093_pt1 | contig 64735 bp, 83 predicted proteins | sample RifCSPhighO2_01_FD_184028 | JGI IMG/M metagenome (GOLD analysis project Ga0209542, IMG submission 184028) | Soil microbial communities from Rifle, Colorado - Rifle CSP2_plank highO2_0.1 (SPAdes) (version 2) | ecosystem: Environmental > Terrestrial > Deep subsurface > Rock core/Sediment ...
TGTTTCTTTCTTAGCCATGCCCTGAGAAAAGCGTTTTTACTTTAAGTAATTTTTGTTGTGATTGGCTTCATCCAATAAATGGCCACAGTCAATTTACGAGCGATCACCTTCAAAAGCGCTTGTGGATGGGGTCGTTCCTTACAGGAAGGCGCCGCACTTCTATGTAAGAAGCGCTGAGAGAGTTCGACTTGGCCATTATTTTTTGGATGAAGCCGGTTATGATTTTAAGTAAAGGGAGCGGTAGTTAAGTGGCAGACAAGAGGCATACTATATATTTAGAACCCAGCCGGTAATGGAATGGTCTTCAGTAGTCGAATAACATTCCAGGATATTCAGCACGGCTTTTTTTTCATTAGGAGTGACAGCTTCGCTTTTCCAGCGGATTTCTCCGTCTAATTTATGGATAATGGCCAGATCCAAGTAGCCATCCGATCTGAGGCTTAAGGAAAACTCTCTCTCTACTACCGCTTCAGCGTCTTCAAGAGTCATTTCCTTGGGCTGAAGCTGGGCAAAATAGGTCTTCTGGTCAGGGCTTAAAGTTCCTGATTCTAACTCCAGGCCGGCCTTTTTTAATCCGGACCGCGGGTCAAAGGAGATTTTATCGGCTTTGGATTTTCCTTTAGCTGCAATTTCTAAAGCGGCGCTTAAAGCAGAAGTTATCTTTTGGTATTTGGCTTGGCCCCAGGCTTTGTCATATTTGTTGTAAACTCCGCCGGCAGTAATTTCATTGTAAACAGCCTGAACAACAGCCGCAAAATCCCGAGGCGGCTTTTCAGAAAAAGGCCGGGCATCCTGATCTCGGTCTGCCATTAACCTGGTTATTACCGTTTTTTTATCCGTGTCTAGCTCTACCATTTCATAAGCGCTGGTGGAATGGCTGACATAATAAATATTAATAATTTTATTTAAAGTTTCAATTTCAATGGCATCGTTTCCTAAATCCCAGCCAAAAACCACCGCGCCTTCAGGAATAAGAATTTCGTCCAGGGCCATAACTCCTGTCCCGGAATTTTACAACTATAAATGGTTTTTGGTTTTGCTGGGCCTTTCAGCTATTCCGCGTCTAGAATGGAATCAATTTCAGCTTGAATTTGACGAGCGTATTTTGATGCTTCGGCTTTTGCGTTAAGGCCTGCAAACTCGCAATTTTTAAAATATATAGTTTGTCCTAAAGTTCTTTCTTCGCCGAGGAACCTGTTGGCAAATATTTCACCTTCAACCTCTATTCTCACATTGCGCTCTTCTTCATAGAAATGAATTTCAGCAATAAATTTTGGTGTTTCGCGAATTAATCTAATATAAGAACATCCAGCTAACTTGTCTTCTAATTTAGGCTGACTGGCTGGCGCAGGCAGGGCTCTATCGCTTTTTTTAGCTGTAAAAATTGTTTTTTTATTTAGATCAGCATCATCTCTCATGTACCTTTTTTTCCAGTTTCCTAAAAGTAGTTCGTTATGCATTTTAAAACAAGGTTTAAGAAAGATAGTTCTATATATAATTTCTGGTTTTAAATTAAGGTATGTACCGTATGTATTAAGTCTGGGTCTTTAGCATCAAAATTAATGAGCCCTTTCACTTTATATTATCAGGCAAAAAGGAAGTTCATGAAATGTGAAAAATATCCCCTTTCAGTACTGAAAATAAATCGAATGATTTATGCTGCTGTTTATTTTTTTGTGCTAAAGACAAGAGAAGACTTGATATAGATAACTGCATAACTTAGAGCACTTTTCTTGCTTACCACCGACAACCATTTCATTTATTTACGTGCGGTAACTTTCGCAGTTATCTATACATACAGCAGAATTTGTTTCCTCAATAATCATCAGTTATGGTCTGAACTTCATACCAAGGAAAACCTCCATAACACACCCCCTTATTTTTTCATTCGATTGGTATATAAATTAAATCATTAAACGATATATGCAGTATATGGCGATATCGGGGGAATAAATATATACAATTAAATAATATTCTTAATTTATGGCTAAAGAAGATCGCAGAATTATCGCAGAGGCGGAGATGGAAGAGAAAATCCAGTCCCTGGCTTTAAAGAAAGATTCTAAATTTAAATTGGAAGGGCCCTGGAAGAAATTTCGAGGAAAACGCAGCGGCCAAAAGGTTTATGCGGTAGATTTTGCCTGGGTTTACAGCAACCTTTCGGTATTATTTCATCACGGAGGGCATGGCTATGTTCATGAATTTATTCCGCTGGACGAAATCTGGGTAAGTTATAATCATCACTCTTCCTGCAAGTGCAAAAAGATTCGAAAAGACAATTTGGTTTCAGAACGATATTTTGAAAGCTCCCTTAGGCATGAATTAATGGAATTGGCGCTGATGAAACGAGGCCTCGATTACTGGGCGGCGCATAACCAAACTCTGGACAAAGAAAGGGAATGGGGTCTGCTGGAAGATCCTTACACTGAGAATTATCAGCCGCTGAAATAATTAATTTTAGGCAAGGCATTATTACATTAAGAGCAGAGCCGCCCAGACTTAATACTTACAATTTAAGTAAACTTTTTTAAACCGCTTCCCTTTCTTACCACTATGTCCTTGGAAAAGCTGGGTTTGAAATGCGGGATTGAAGTTCATCAGCAGTTGGAAGGCCAAAAATTATTCTGCAGCTGTCCGACCTTATTGAGGGATGATGCCCCCCATTTTAGGATCTCCAGAAAACTGAGAGCCAGCGCCGGCGAATCCAGAGAAGTGGACATTGCTGCCCGGCAGGAACAGTTAAGGAATAAAACGTTTATCTATGAAGGATATCATGATACTACCTGCCTACTCGAAGGCGATGAAGAGCCGCCTCAGGCTCTAAATAAACAAGCTTTATACACAGCGCTGCAATTTTCCAAAATTGTTAACGCAAACATTTCGCCAATTATTCCGGTGATGAGAAAAATTGTTGTGGATGGTTCTAATACTGCCGGATTTCAAAGAACGGCTTTAATTGCCAGAGATGGCGAGGTTAGCACTGCTCTGGGCAAAGTTAGAATAACCAACATTTCCTTGGAAGAAGATTCAGCTAAGATAATTGCTGAAGGAGCTGACTTTAAAACATACCGGCTGGACCGTTTGGGCATCCCGTTAATTGAAATTGGAACCGCGCCGGATATCAAAACCCCAGAGCAGTGCCAGGAAGCAGCCCAAAAATTGGGATTAATTTTAAGATCATTGCCAGGAATTAAACGAGGATTGGGCAGCATCAGGCAGGATATTAATGTCTCGATCATTGGCGGCACGAGAGTTGAGATAAAAGGCGCGCAGGATCTGAAACTAATTCCTCTGATCGTGGAACTGGAAATGAAGCGGCAGGAAGAACTGATAAAAATCAGAAATGAATTGGAGCAGTTAAAATTAGCATCGCCAAAATTACATGACCTCACCTCCTTGTTGGCTAAATGCGATTCCAAGGTTATTCAAAGAACATTGCAAAATAAAGGAAAAATTCTGGCTATAAAATTAACTGGCTTGCGGGGTTATTTAGGGCGAAAATTGCAGCCGGATTATCGAGTGGGAACGGAGTTGGCTGGAAGGGCTAAAATTAAGGCCGGAGTGGGAGGAATCTTTCATTCCGATGAATTGCCTAATTATGGGATTGCTAAAGAGGATGTGGATAAAATTTCCAGAGAGTTAAAATGTGTGGATAAAGATGCCTTCGTGTTGGTGGCTGACGCGGAAAACAAAGCCAAATTAGCTCTGGAGGCAGTCTATGAGCGAACGGCAGAGCTGATGAAAGGAGTGCCTGCGGAAGTGAGAAAAGCTAATCCTGACGGGAGCACTTCCTACTTAAGGCCGATACCAGGAGCCGACAGAATGTATCCGGAAACGGATGTTCCCTTAATTTTCCCGGAAACGGATACCATCCAACTGCCGGAGTTGCTGGAAGAAAAGATCGCCCGCTTTCAGGAAAAATTAGGGCTGGGCAAAGATCTGGCGGCAGCGGTAACCAGATCGGAATGGCTGGAATTATTTGAAGATTTGGCAATTAAATATCCTTTGCAAAAACCGGCCTTTATCGCTGAAACTTTAGTCAGCACGCCATTGGAGATTAAAAGAAAGTATGGATTAAATCCAGAATTATTGACGGAAGATAATTTCAGATCGCTGTTTATGTATCTGGATAAAAATAAAATTCACAAGGATATTGTCTTAGATGTGTTAATTGACATGATCCGGGGAACTTTTAATATTGAACATTACTTTACTTTGGGAACTGAAGCCATCCACAAAAAGTTAAAGGAAATTGTTGATAAGAACAAAGAAGCGCCGTTTGCCGCCTTGATGGGCTTGGCCATGAAAGAACTGGCCGGGAAAGCTTCCGGGAAATTTATTTCTGAAGAACTGAAGAAGATATTAGAAAAGAATCATTAGGATTCATTTGTCAAAAAATCAAATCTCAATATCCTTCCTTAAATCTCTTTTTGGGGCATAACTCCGGTTTCAATTTGCCATAACAACTCCAAGCTGTATTAGGCGAGCCATAAGCAGCCTTAATGTACCTTAACATGCCAATGGCTTCTTCCCGGCAGTCGCCAATGCCTGCCCTTCCGGAAGGATAATACCGATCTACATTTTCTGGCTGCAGCTGCCCCAGCCCGGTAGCATGCGAAGGCGCAATGGATTCATAATTGCGAATTTTTTCATGCGCAACTTTCCAATAATCGCGATTATTTTGCGCAGAATTTCCCCGTTGGTCTTTAATCGTATAATTTGGTATCCCGACAATCCCATTGGACTCTTTCTGCAAAATGGAATGCAGCCCAGGAGAATATGCCCAGCTTCGCGGCACACCAGCTTCCGAAGCTGCCTCAGAAAATAAGTATTTGGCTTCAGATGAAAAGGGCCGGTATTGAGCCAGACAGGAGTTCTGGGTAAGTTGCTGATTAACTGGATCGGGATTAACAGAATCAACTGTAGAAGGGATCTTAGCGTAAGTGCTTACAACCAGCAAAGCCATCTGCGCATACCAACTCATCTTCAACACCCTCTTTTTGAATATCTTTAATTTCAAGGCGTTAACCTATTCTTAAGCTTTCTTGGAGTTAATTATTACTTCTAGTGCTTTTTAAGCTAAATTTTACCAAAAAAGCAAAAAATTGATGGAGATTTTGCTCAAAAATAACCCAGACAGAATACCACTCAACAGTGTCAATCAGATAAAAAGATTTAAATGCAGGATGATTTATTTCATGAGAAGTCGTCTAAAACCAGGCAGTTTGCTCTAGGGATGTCAAAAAAATCAAATGAATAAGGTCCAATATAAGGTCCAATTATTGTCGCCGGCAGGAACGTTTGCAGCGTTAGTGGCGGCAGTAAGCAATGGCGCTGATGCTGTGTATCTTGGCTCAAAATTATTTAATGCCCGAAGATTAGCGGGAAATTTTAATAATGAAGAACTCAAAAAAGCCTTTCAGTATGCCCATCTTCATCATGTAAAAGTATTTTTAACTCTCAACACGTTAATTAAAAATCAAGAGATAAATGCTTTTCTCAACCAAGTAAGTATTGCCGAACACTATGGAGTTGATGCTTTAATCCTGCAGGATTTGACTTTTGCTCCCCTGATAAAATCGTATTTTCCCCGAATGCAGATTCATGCTTCCACCCAAGCTACGATTATGAATTCTGCTGCCGTTCATTATTGGCAGAAGGATGTTGATGTCTTTATTTTAGCGCGGGAATTAACCAAGCAGCAAGTCCGAGAAATTTATGATAACACGCAAGCGCATTTGGAAGTATTTGTCCATGGACATTTATGCATTTCTTATTCTGGGCAGTGCCTGATTTCTTCCTTAATCGGCAAACGGTCAGGAAATCGCGGATTGTGCGCCAGTTCCTGCCGGAAACAGTATAATGGCGATAGTTATTTGCTTTCAGCCAAAGATTTGTGTATGATTAAAAATGTTAAAGACGTCTTGGAAAGCGGCGCCAGAACAATTAAAATTGAAGGGCGGATGAAATCGCCAGAATACGCAGCTACCGCTACCAGGCTCTATCGCCGCCAATTAGATTATTATTATAACCTGAAAAAGGTTAAAGTTACAGATGAAGACATTAATGATTTAAAATTAACTTTCAACCGGGAAGTTACAGATGAAGACATTAATGATTTAAAATTAACTTTCAACCGGGAAGTTACAGACGAAGACATTAATGATTTAAAATTAACTTTCAACCGGGAAGTTACAGACGAAGACATTAATGATTTAAAATTAACTTTCAACCGAGAATTTACTTCCGGTTATTTTAACCACGAAACTAAAATAGTTGATCCGGTCATTCCTTCCAAGCGGGGAATTTTTCTGGGACAAGTTCAGAATGGATATTTAGAATTAAAAGAAAATATTGAATTATTTGATGGGTTATCCTGCGTATATAAAGGAAAGAAAGAGGGAGATTTTGTAAAAAAAATAGTTACTCTGCAGGGCAGAGAAATTATTAAGGCCGAAAAAGGAATGACGGTAAAATTGTTTATTCCTGGATTTATCCCTGGGGCTCAGGTATATCTTCTTTCTCAACATCAGGGAAAGAATTTGCTGGGTGAAAACAAAAAAGTAAAGATTTCATTAAAATTAGAGATCAAAGAAACAGAAGTACCAAAGATAACCATAACTGTAAAAGATAAAAAAATTATCTATTTGTTAAACAGCCCGGCCAGTAAAGCCTTAAAACATCCGCTGGCTGAATCAGATCTTAAACAGCAATTGGAAAAATTCCGCAGCGATATTTTCTTACTGCAGAATATTGAAGTTAGCACTGATTGTTCTTTCATTCCCAAGAGCGAATTAACCCTGTTCAGAAAGGAATTAGATTCCTTATTGCTCGATGAACTCGCGCCGATAACTTCCGAACAGAAAAAAATAGAACCGCCTTTATTTAAAGCCTCAGCCGGAACAAAGAGAATACTGCAGGTACGAGTCTATTCTAAAGAAGACGCCCTTCTGGCAGTTAAAGCCGGCGCTGACGTTATTTATTATGATGCCCTGGCCGCCGATGCCGCAGAGGCCGCTGCAGAAATTAAAGGAAAGGCCGCTTTTTTTCTTTATACGCCCATGGCGCTAACCGATACTGAGGTTCAACACTTGCAGCAAATAGTAACTAAAATAAAACCCAATGGATTAATGGCCAATAATGTTGGCGTTTTGGAACTGGAGTTTGCCGGAGAAATTATTCTTGGGCCTCAGATGAATATCTTTAATGGCCAGCAGTTAGCTGTTTATGGCCATCCGGCTGTTGCTTCCTTAGAATTAAATTTAACCGAACTGGCGGCTTTTGTCCAGAAAGAAAAATTAATTTATTATGCTCACGGCCGGCCGGTGGTAATGACTTTCAAGGAGGAATTTAACACCAGTTTATTAACCGATAAAAAAGGATACACTTTTCCGTTAAGAAAAACTAACCACAGCACTGAAATGCTGTATTCCAAGACCCTAGCCTTATTGCAGCACACCCAGAGATTACTCGATGCAGGAATTACCCAATTGTATTTGGATTTAGAGAAAGATGTATTTCAGATAGTTGATTATTATAAGAAAGTATTGCAGGGAAAAAATCCGTCTGCTGGAAAATTAAAGCGCAATGCGACCATCGGCAATTTGGCCAAGGGCGTGATGTGAAGAAGTTCAGTGTAGAAATAGCGGCAGAAGTTATGAATAGAGACTTTGAAATATACAAAAGGAAAACTATCCCTTTGTATATACAAAAGGCACAAAATTCTGTTCGGAATTTTGAGTCTTTTGGTATGGCCGGGATCTTGTCAGGAACAGATCCAAAAAATCAGCAAAATCTCTATTTTTCAACATTCTCTAAACTGTTCTATCCTTTCCAAGGCATGTAATATCTTTTAAGTAGTAAAAAATAGAAAGGTTTATAATTATCGACCCAATAAACAGATTATGACTAAAACTTACGGTGTAATCTCTGATCTGCATGGAGTAGACATTCGCGTAGTTCCACCGGCAATTGGAATTTTAAAACACGAAGGGATTGATGCGCTGGTGTTAAACGGCGACCTGATTGGAGAACGGTCAGGACTGGATCCAGCCGATTATTTTGCCGCTCTTCTGGAAATTGTCGGGAACTGCGGTCTGGAAACTTATGTGTTAATGGGCAGCCATGAAGAAGTCGGCCTCTGCGAGCCCATTCTGGATTATTTCACCAGCAAACATGGAAATATCGTTAATACTTTGCGCCAGCGAAAAATGGAAACTCCCGACCATCATCTGGTTTTTTTGCCTGGGTCTGACTGGAGATCTGGAAATGCTGTCAATCGTGGATATGCTTTAGATCATCAAAACCAAACGGGTGTTTATTCTACCGAAGCCGGTTTAATCTATGTTGTCAATATAAATGATTTACGGCAGTTAATTACCGATCCGGAAAAGACACTTGTTTTCAGCCACGTTCCGCGAAAATTTGCTAATCCGGAAACCTGTGTGGATATGGCTGAGTTCTGGGAAGCGCGGCAGCAATTTGAACTTCAAGGACTGGTTTGTAAAGCAGGCAGTATTTTTCCTGGGCCAGTTGGCTCTCATTTAGCTCAACAAGGCGCGCCCATAAAGTTTAAAAGAGAAAATCGAGGAAATAAATTTCTAGCTGAGGTATTTGAGCAAACAGGAATCAGAAAAAATATTACCGGGCATTTTCATGAATCGGCCGGGCGAACCCATGATGAGGAAGGGAAAACTGTAGAAGAAGGATTATTTGTATCTGATCTGTTTTATAATGCCTCCTGCCTGGACCGGCTGATGGTGGGAATGGTTTCTGTTGATGGAACTAAAGCCGCTTACGAAAATATCAACCTGCAGGAGTATTTTAGATAGCTGTTCTAAACGAATATAACCAACCCAAAGTAACTATCCAAAGTAACTATCCAAAAAATCCCATGACTTCCACTACCCTAGAAAATTTAGTAAAAGGAACGGCTATAACCGGGCTGGCTCTTATAGGATCAGAAGCCGCTCCGGAAATAATCCCTTCGGCAGTTGCCATTATCCCCGCAGTTATTAGGGCTATAGCTCATTCAGAAAAAGCTTACACGCTAATTGGCCTGGCTGCATCTTACGTTCTAGCTAAAAGGTCTCAACGCAAATCAGAAATAAAATTAAGTCCTTTTGAAAAGGTAATCGCGGGAGGAGTTATCTTTTCCACAGCTTTGTCTTTAGGAGATATTTTAGCCCGGCAAGTTCCTTCTCTGCCGGCAGCCGTTCAGGGAATTTATGAATCCTGCTATACCTTGGGAGGAATCATAACCGGAAGCGTCATTTCAACCTTAGCCTGCTCTTCTCAATCCCTTGCTGAAAAATTAAGAGCCAGAGCTAAACAATGGAAAAATACTCTGGCTCAGAACTATTTCAATACTGCTGCCAGAAAAGTTACTGCAGCTACCTTGGCTTTAGGCTTATCAGTTTACTCTCTTTTGCCGGAAACAACTAAAGCCAGAATCCATCTGCGAAATGCTGTTTCTAGGTATGCTTTTATCTCCACTCCTCCCTCGGACAGTAATTCTGCCAGAAAATGGATTTATGAAACGTATAGTCCAGATTTAGCTGCAGCTGAAACAGAAACAGGCATCAGCCGCTACGTTCTAGCGGGGATAATCTTTGTGGAATCGCGGGGAAACCGTTATGCTGTTTCCTGCACGGGAGCTGCCGGAGTGATGCAGATTGTCCCCAGCACAGCAGCTGATTACGGCCTGGATCTGGGATTAGGAGTTAAAAGCGGATTTTACAAAAACAAACTCCTCAAAAATATCCGCTGTGACGGAAAATCCTGGAACGTTTCCCGAGAATGCCGGAGGAATGCTGAACGCCACTGTGATTTTGCCTGGGATGAACGGTTTTATCCGGAAAAAGCTATTCCTGCCGCCGCGCGGTACCTGTCTGATTTAATGAATGGCTCTAAAAAGAGAACTGTTCAGCAGGCGCTGTATATTTATAGCGGAAAAAATGCCGGATATTCCCCAACAGTTCTGGCTGAGGCAAAGAGAATTCGGAAGTTTACTGAACAGGAAACTCATTAACACCAAAAACGGCATCCTCAAGTTGTAAACTAGATGTAAACTAGAATTATTTAAATATAGTAATCTTTTAATCTCTAACTATGGCCAATAAATTGTTTAAAATATATGCCGCCGGGATGATTGCCACTGCTGTAGTTGGTTTGGGCGCAGTATTGTTAATTCCCAAACTAAGCCGGGAATATTCCTCTGGATTAAGTTTAGCCTGCCGAACAGTTCAGCAGCCAGAACGAGAAGAATGGAATGATCTTTGTTTAAGGAGGAACAGCCAGCACATTGATCAGAAATTATTTGAAACAATTGAGCAGAAGCGAACGCAGAAACTGAACACTAATGGCTGCGATCCTGACCAAGAGCATTGGTACTGCATATTAGACCATCAAACTGGCAGATATCAGCCGCTGTTTTTTGGACAATAAAGTTATTTTATGACTGGGAGAGACTTTTGGTTGATCAACAATGATCATCATAAATTAAAGAAAATCCTGAAAAGCAGCTACAAGAAATACAACAAGGATTGTATTTCTGTACCGAAATGAAGTATTCTCTTCATTTCATTTAATACAATGAAGCTAATACCATGAAGCCGCTGATGGAAAAAACAGCAACTGCTGCCACGATAATTACGGTTATTATCTTTCTGGTGCTGTTAAGCTACAAATTTAGCCTGGCAATAACACCGTTAACTATAGAGCAGAAACAAGTGATGCAGTTTCTTCAGGAAAAAGCTGAACTGTCCTCGGATTATACTTCTCTGGAAACTGCTCATCTGCAAGACGTAAAAGAGGTTATGGGTTGGGCAGATGCTTTGTTTTTAATTTCAGTCTTGCTGCTGTTTTTATTTTCCTGGCATTTCAAAATTAATTACAACCAATTAAAATTAGGCAAAATCATGCAAACAGCGGGATTAATTTCCCTCTTCACGGCAGGATTAATTTTATTATTAATGCTGTTAAGTTTTCAATTTACCTTTACTCTGTTTCATCAGTTATTTTTTCCTCAAGGCAACTGGCAGTTTGCCGCGGATTCGCTTCTGATTCAGACCTTCCCAGGGAGCTTTTTTACAGCCATCGGCCTAAAAATATTTTTTATAGCCATTTCATTTTCAGCAATCATATACTTTATAGCCCGAAGATTTAAATAACGCTGGTTTTTGGATAGTGGAAAATGAAATATGTTCTACCTTTAGTTTGGGCAACCTTAGCCGCCTGCGGGCCGAAAGGAGAATATTCTGCTCCAGTCCAGCCAGCAGTTGAGCGGCGATCAGAAGCCGATGTAATGGGCCGGCAGACCGTAATGGTAGCCACTGAATTTGCCAGGCAGGCTGATTGCGAGAAAAAGGGCCAAGAGGTTCTCGATTGCCGGGGGGAAATGCCTCTTTCGCCCTTGTTAACGGTAGTGCGCGCTGTTTATCAAGGCAATAATGTTACACTGGAAGTTGTCCCGAATTATAATGGCAGAATGGCCGAGATAGAAACTCCCACGGGAGAAATCAAGCCGGGAAAAATAGAAACGAGGCAAATTATCGTCGCCAGAATTGATCCGCCGGAACAATTGTACCGTCAGATTAAAGGCAAGTTAACACTATATGACTATAACCCAGAAACCAATGAACTGGAAGCAGCTAAGGTTATTGATATTTCCAGATGTTTTTGCCCGGATGGGAAAGAGTTTCCGCCGACTATTGATGGAAAGTGCGTTCTTCCTGTGAAAAATAAAGAACAAATTTAATCTAGAAAAGCCAGGCATTTGACTAACCAACCTAAATTTTCTACTCTTCAATGCTCAATAAAGTTAAAATAGATTCTGCCTTAAAACAAGTAAATGACAGACAACCTAAATTTTCTACTCTCCAATGCTCAATAAAGTTAAAATAGATTCTGCCTTAAAACAAGTATATGGCAGATAAACCGTTAATTGTTCTAAACTTTAAACTATATCCTGAAGCTGCCGGCCGGAGAGCTTTAGTTTTGGCGCAAAAAATTGCTAAAATAAAAAAGAACGGCTATGAAATAATTGTTGTTCCTTCTCTCACTACTATGAAAGAAATAGCCGACAAAACTACCTTAACAGTCTTTGCGCAGCATGTTGATCCGGTGCCGTTAGGCGCTTATACTGGTCAAATAGCCATGGATGAATTGAAAGAATTGGGAATTAATGGCAGTTTGATTAATCATTCTGAAAGAAAAGTTTCTTTATCTATAATCAGAGATACGTTAGAATTAGCCCGACAGAAAAAATTCACCTTGATTGTTTGCGCCTCCTCTTTATCGGAGGTTAAGAAAATCGCTTTAATGAAACCGCCTTATTTAGCTTACGAACCATCGGAATTAATTGGAGGAGATCTTTCCGTATGCGAAGCCCAGCCGGAAGTTATTGTAAAAGCCGTAGAGATAGTTAAAGCCCTTAGTCCAGACACTAAAGTATTATGCGGGGCTGGAGTAAATAAAAAAGAAGATGTGAGCCAGGCTTTATTATTAGGCGCAGAAGGGGTTCTCATTGGACATGCGGCGCCTAAAGCTAAAGATCCTAAGAAATTTCTGGAAGAATTGTTGTTGTAGGACGGGATTAGTTTAGATAAGAATTCTAGTGTTTAGATATGCTGTGTTGCATAAATACGAAATAAACAATCAATAATTACAGAAAGTCAGAGTTTGATTAAAATATTTTAGCGATTTTTGATTAAAAGTTGAATTATGCAACACAGCACAACAAATGAAAAGCTTTTTAAAAGAGCTGGGGTTTTAAGAACATTAGAGCGAAGTAGAGGAGTCTGGAGTCCTCACTGGGCTCATATCAAAACTACGGTTTTGGCGGAAACCCAGGGATCGCTGGTTCAAATCCAGCCTTCGCTATCCTTATTAATAATATTCTTGTTAAATGCTGTGTTGCATAAATACGAAATAAACAATCAATAATTACAGAAAGTCAGAGTTTGATTAAAATATTTTAGCGATTTTTGATTAAAAGTTGAATTATGCAACACCGCACTTGTTAAAATGGTCGATTTAAAATGTAGTTGTCCAGTAACTGAGGAGGGAACATTTATTACCGGTAAACACTCTAAAACAACAGGATGTCCAGTACGCATTGAATTAGAGAATATGCATCCTTTTTGTATAAGCACTGCTGTTAATGGGGTGAATCTTCTCCGTTATAAGGAATAAATAATTTTAAAACGTCCGCAACTGGATCAAAAAACTCGCTAGATACTTTTTCACCCAGCATTGTTCTCATTACTCTGGTTTCTACTGTTTCTTGAGCAGCTGCAGGAGACGGCAATTCGTATATGTTACTTAAATCCCTTGGTTCTAAATCTTGCGCTAAACTGGGAAGATTGGGCTTATAGGTTTCAGCCCGAAAATTATCTTGAGCTAAGCCGGTGCCTTCTTCTAACTTAATTTGTGGCAATAAAAGTTCCGTTCTTTTATCATCAGAACCTAAAGAATCATAACAGTCTAACTCCACATCACCCATAACACGATCATCCAATAAAGGCGGCGGCTCTTCTTCGCCAACCAATGATTCTATCATATAAATTAGTTCACGTTCCGGTTGTAATAACCTTAACCTATAAGTTATAGTAGCGCGCTGATATATAAAGTTTTCTTCAGGGTATTTAACTGACGCTATAAACTACTTCTTTCTTGCCGCCGGCATAAGCTTGAAACAGGATTTCCCGAACTGTTACAGTAACTCCGTTCTTAAAGGTTGCCGAATCGCCCTCCCCCAGCCAATTGCTCTTCTGCGGCCCTAGCCTCAATTGCACCCGATCAGCTTCAATAGCATAAATAGTTAGATCCTCGCTAGAAATATCGACAATTTGGTTCTGCTGAATGACGGGATAAACAGACTTAGACGCCGCTTTTTCTGTTGGCGTGGGAATGGCAGTATCAACCTGCGAGCTATTAAAACATTTAGTAGTATTTAAATTACAGCCAAATTCGCATTTTTCCGTTTTATCCCAAGAGCAGTCTTCCCGCTGAAATCCCCGGCTGTATTGATTGCGGCATTTAAACCCGGGCGGGCAAATCCGGATCTCTTTTTCCCTGCAAACGCCATCTGCGCATTCAGTTTCACAAGTAGTTCTATTAACAATCTGGCAATCTTTATCCTGATAAGCGCTAACTAGAGAGCTAATGCAAATAAACCGGCCCGGACAGTCTCCTTCTTCAGCCGGAAGAGCTGCCTCCTTATCCCGCGCGCTTTCCGGATCAATAATCGTTTCATTGACGGATTTATCTTCCGGCGCAGCGCAACTGACGATAAAAACGGTTAGGATAAGTCCCAGCAGAACGATTCCTTTTCTTAACATAAGCTTTGAAAGCAAGTAAGAATATAAAAAGATTTTCTAACAACAAATTTATTAAAAGCGCCCCTCTTTCAGATAAAATATGGTTGGAGAGATTACGATTAGAAATGATCTAGGCGGGATAACTGTTTACTATAAAGATAATTTGCCTTTATACCATTTCTCTCCCGATGGCAGGCTATATCTAAATGCGACTAAGGGTTCGCTATCAGATATTAAAAGAAGAATCCCAAAAACTAAAGAAGGCTTAAGCGTAATTGTATCAGCCGAGCAGGCGCATCGGGAACGGCTTTTATTTAGGAACGTAACAGCCTGGGGCCGGTTTCCAAATCAAGAAATACTAGCTCTAGAAAACATCTTTGACGATGGAGAACATACCCTTTGGGATTGGCTAAGAAACAGGAAAAAATATACTTATTTTGTAGACTTAAAACCAATCTAGAACCAGGACATTGACTTTTTTGTCTCATTTTCTTAAGAAAGGTTTATATTTTAAGAAAGTTATAGTATAAAAAGTAAATTAGAATGTCCCATGGAACCAATTATAACCGTAGGAGAAAATCGAAAAACCATGACTGATTACATGCATGAAACTGCCGCAGCAAAGCACTATTTAGACCAGAGAATAGAAGGTATGCTAAAGGCAGTTAGCGCTCCAATATCAAGGCAAGACCATACTTATGGGATGCGAGCAGCCCGGGGCGAATTATTTGGAGCTCCGCCCACGGTGAGATTTAGGGATCAAGAGCTAGGAAGAGATATTACTGATAAATTAGGCGGATCACTTTACGATAGCGGATCGGGCAAAAGAGCCGTCAGCGCCAGCTATTCCGGGCTGGTTGGTAAAACTGCCTCTGCCGGATATGCAGCAACTTCCGGCGCAGCTTCGGCTGGATACTCTGCTGGAAGCTTAAGTTTTTCTACATCCTATGGCAATTCTTCCGGAGGGGCAGGCTATACTGGCGAAAATCAATCAGGTTATATGAGTGGATTGTCGGTTAATTATTAGCAGGAATGTAGTTTAGTTCTTCTGATCTCTCGATTACAAATTTAGCGCCATATAGCGAGCGCACATAATAATTGTAAAAAGATAAGCGAGCTATAGGGAAATGCGTTAATTGGTGTAAAATAATAACCCCTCTCTAATATAACCCTTTGCTAAATTAATACACTAAATAACACAAAGGCCTATATATATAAAAGAAACTAAAATAAATTTACGACAATTTGGGATAGTGTAATCCTTTGGCTGATAAAAACTATTTATTTAAGATTATAACTAAGGAATCAGTCAGATATTAACACTGCCCAATTTGGTTCTTCCAATATAATTATCTAGCTGGTTTATTATCCAGCTGGTTTCATCAACCGAATAAAAACATTACCTTCAACGGCTGAGCAACGTTCAAAATAGCAACATATTTAATCTTAAAAAGATTTTCTTCAGATGTGAAAACCCACCAGATTGTTGGCTATGGAAGCCTGCTCAGCCATGCTTCTTTAAAAAAAACCATCCCCGATCGCCCAGTTCAGCCGGTAATTGTCAGGGGTTATAAAAGAATCTTTAATGTTCTGGCTAATAATCATACCGACGTGTTAAATATAGTAAAAAAATCTGGGGGTTATTTTAATGGCGTTTTATTTACCGTCAATGTGGAAGAATTAAAACAGATTAAACAGCGAGAGCAACCGCAATACCAGTTTAGAAGATCCTGGGCTTATGATTTTGACACTGGCAGAAAGATTTCTTTAGCCTTGTTAGCGATAGATTTGCGCCATTCTCTAGATCATCAAAACCATGAGCCTAACTTATTATACCTTAAATCCTGCCGGGAAGCAGCTTACGCGATCAGCAAGAAATTCGGGCAAATGTGGGATGATACAACTTATACCGCTGATAGTGAGAAAATAAGCCGTTGGATTAAGAAGAATAAGGATTAATCCTGCCGGGAAGCAGCTTACGCGATCAGCAAGAAATTCGGGCAAATGTGGATGATACAACTTATACCGCTGATGGTGAGAAAATAAGCCGTTGGATTAAGGAGAATAAGGATTATTTATTAATTTGAATCCAGCAGAAAGTTATATGTCTAACAACACTTTAGCCTGCCAGCCAGCGGTTACTTTCTTGACTTCAAATAAATGCATGGTAACCGCTTTCACATCAACTTTCTGGCCCTGTTTTTCGCGATTTAATTTCTCGCCCTGAGCTTGAGCAGTTAACAGGAATTCATGATTCTTTTCTGCAATTTTAACCAAAAATCGGCTGAAAATTAACAGCTCGGCATCCTTCAGATAAATTAATTCTTCCAGGAAATCAAATAATAAACCTTCCACAGACTTATTCTTAAGAGAAATGTTTTTAATAATTTCTGGTTCAATTAGCTTGATATCAACTTGCGTATCTTCTACAGCTAGAGCGCATTGCTCAAATAATTGATTTAAAGTTGGCGCCTGAGCTTCAAACAATATGTCCGCCGTGTGATCGATAAACGTATAGGATGGCTTCATTTTTTTTATATAATCACTATGGCCTTTAATAATTTTTGTTTGGCGTTATTGAAAAGTTCGAAATAGCCATCAATATGCGAGGCTCCTCGATTTATACCAAAGGACATAAATTTTCGTAAAAATTTAAGCCCTTTGGTATATACAAAAGGCACAAAATTCTGTTCGGAATTTTGAGTCTTTTGGTATAAATCATCTAGCAAAAAGGGGATTGCAAGAGGAATTTTTGCTTTCGTCATAATTTAACGCAGCCGAGCCGATGGCTATCGAGCCTAGGGCGAGGAACTTTTCAATAACGCCGTTTGTTTTAAGTTTTTTCTAATTAAATAAAACCAGAAGAACCTAATTCGTGTGTTCCCTTATTTCCAAAAAGTATTTATCCAGCAACTTCTTTCTAAATAAAAAGAGGTAAATAATGAGTGTCTTAGACTTATTTGTGCAAAGCTTTATTCAGCCTGGGCAGTTGGTGATAATTTTTAAGATTATCCTTTCAACCCTCTTAGGATTTGTTATTGGCTGGAATAGAAGGTCCAGCAATGCCGGCATGAGAACTTTTTCTTTAGTTACGCTGGGAGCGACCATTTTTACGATTATTTCAGTAATCGGTTTCCCCGGCAATACGCCCTCTGCGGACCAAGCCAGAATTGTAGCCCAGATTGTCACCGGAGTCGGTTTTTTGGGAGCTGGAGTTATTTGGAAAACCAAATTTGAACTGACGGGCTTAACTACCGCTGCCTGCATGTGGACTTCGGCTGCTATCGGCGTGGCTGTAGGCGCAGGGATGTTTGCCTTGGCTGTTTCAGGAACACTGTTAATCACCATTATTTTATTGCTGAAACCAATTTTAATCAAGTACGAACAGAACTAACTTCTTAGAAGTTTGTAAAATTATTAGTCGTATAAAACCTTTAAAGTGATCCTACTTAATCTTTTTCTTTGAGGTGAGAGTAATGCATACACTCACGGATTCTGCACTGAAAGAAAAATATGAATTATTCAAAGTTCTTTATAATTTCATTATTCCGTGATTCGGGGAGGGGGAGGCAGGGGAAGTTCTCGTTCAATAGCTGCTTCATCAATCTCTACCGGCAGGAGTTTAGGAGCGGCAAAAATTAATTTATGCCTGGGCCTTTCTTCTCTTTCCACCGGAGCTTCCGGTTCCTTTCCTGATAATTGGAAACCTAGTTTTTGTTCCAAACTGTTGATTTTCTCGAGGATTTTTAGGATGATAGATTCATCGGCGTCTGTATTCTCCAGCTCTCGTTTAATGATCTGCAGCCGTTCTAGCAGATTAGCGATTAATTCTTTTCGCTGCTGGTCCTGCTGCCAGGCTTTTTTATGCTCTGCGGAGACTTTTTTAGTTAAAGCTACCTCTTCAATAATCGCCTGCCTGGCTAGAGATTCGCCTAACAGATGAGATAAGGAATCTACTTTCTTCTGCAAATCCTTATCTTCTGAAGTGGCAATTCTTTGTTTAAGCAGAGCTATCTCCTGTTTCAACAGGGCAATTTTAGCTGATTCTTTTTTTTCTTGGCCTAATAATTTTTTTTCTAATTCAAAAATGTTTTGCAATTGATGCTCTAGATGGATAATCTCTTTTCTTAAAGTCAGCTTAGGCACCTTTTTTTGGCCGGAAAGGTATTTAATTTCATTAATGCGCTTAACTATTTCTTCTTTAGAAAACCCTTTTCTCTCGCCAACGTATTCTCTGGCGGCTCTAATCAGCAATACTGTAGTGGTTAAAGAAACCATGCTGGCTAAAATAATCCTTGTCGTTTTCTTCCATTAGCTGGCGGCGGGGGAGGCGGCAATTGCAGATCATCCATACCGGTGTGAGCTGTAGGCATGGGCGCCATCCGGCTCATCATTGGCGGCTGGCCTAAGACATGCCTGACCGGCGGAGGAGCAGACAGCGGCGGCGTGGATAATTGAAGCGTAGCGGTTTTTCTGGTTACAAATTCATCTACTTTATCCGAGACAGCCACCATGCCCCGGGCAATAGTTTCATTCTGCCTGATCACGGCATCTAAACGGTCTTTAATGGTTTTGCTTAAATCTTCTTCTGTAGTTAACTCTACGGCTTTTTGGAAAATAGCCGTTAATTCATGTATTGATTCCTTTAAACTTTCTATTTCTAAAATTAATTCTTCGGCTTTCGCATCGGGCTTAGCCAGCTTTCTTTTTAAGGAATCCACATCCTCTTTTAATCCGGAGAGCAACTGATTAGGCTCATTCATAATAACCACCTGTTAATATCAGAAAGTCTAACTTTGTATATAAAGCTTATGGTGGGCTTAATTGGTCCTTTAGTAATCTGTAAAGTAATCTGTAAAACTTAAACTCGAAATAATTTTTCACTTATACTTTTTCACTTATACTTAAAGCACTAAATATTCGCACTTCATATTTCTGCTTTTATAACTTTATATAACTTCATATTTCTGCTTTTATAACTTTATATAACTTCATATTTCTGCTTTTATATATAGCTCAGGCAGAAGAAGGCACGAAAATTTAATGCCTTCGCTATAGATCGGATTTAGAAATTAAATTTACTTATCTCCAACCAACACTTTAATAAAATCCGATTCCTTACTTTAAGCTATGTTAGATGTTTTATTACTAATTGTTGCCTTAACCGCTTTATTAATTGCTTCTTATTTAGATATAAAGACCAGAGAAATTCCGGATTGGCTGAATTTTTCGTTAATTGCCGCAGCATTAGGAATTCGGAGCATTGCTGCTGCAGCCGGCGGATGGCCGATCCTGTTTTCCGGCTTAATCGGGTTAGCTGTTTGTTTTGTAATTGCTCTATCTTTATATTATTCCAACCAGTGGGGCGGGGGAGACAGCAAATTATTGATGGCTATGGGCGCGATTATCGGCGTATCCTTGCCGATTAGCAAAGAGAGTTTTACTTTAGTCTGGTTCATTATCAGCCTATTATTTTTGGGAATGATCTGGGGATTAGCGTGGATGGCCGGCGTAGCCATTAAAAAGAAACATTTATTTGCCGCGCGATTTAGGCATTCTTTGTCTTCTTATAAAATTCTCCATGGAATTTTAGCCTTGTTTACTTTAGCCACTATAGCTCTGGTGTTTTTCTATCCCTTATTTTGGCCGTTTTTGCTATTTCCTCTTCCTGTCTTTTATCTGTTTATGTTCGTCAATTCCGTGGAAAAAAGCTGTTTTTATACCAGAAAATTGCCGGAAGAATTAACAGAAGGAGACTGGCTGGCAGAAAATGTAGCAGTTGACCATAAAACCGTATTGTTCAAGAAAACTTTGACCAAGAAAGATTTATTCATACTTTCTAATTTAAAGAAAAAAAGAAAAATCAATACTGTGCTGATTAAAGAGGGCATTCCGTTTATTCCGGCATTTTTGTATTCCTATATTTTGGTTATTTTTTTTGAAAGGCATATTTTTCAACTGTTAGGGCTGATTTTTTAAAGAATTCTTTTTCATTAAAAGAGTATTGGGTTTTTTGTAGCTGAATAGCTCGGTTTTAATCTAACATTTAGAAAACTATATAAATCAAAAAGGATTGCTAATAGATTAAAAGAGGCGTAAACATGAAAAAAGGATCTCTGGATATTTCCATTCAAGCAATTATCATTGTTGTTCTGGGCATGACTTTGTTGGGATTAGGGTTAGGATTTGTGAGAAATCAATTTGATATTATTGGAAGCACCAGCACAAAAGTTCAACAGCAGGTGCAGGAACAAATTTTGGGGCAGTTAAGAACAACTGGAGATCAAACTTCATTTGCCAGGGAAGTTAATTTGAACCGGGGCAAAAGGGATCTTGTTACTTTAGGCGTGCAAAATGTAGGTTCTCGAGCTTTATATTTCAAACTGAATTTCCAATTTGATGTATCCAATAGTGATCCAGGATTGGATGGCTTTAATTTAAGATATGATCAGGGCTGTCTAACGTTATTGCCGGCTCAGGCAAATGTCTATGGAATCAGTATTAAGGCACCAAATATTCCTGGAACTTTTGCCTTAAGGGCTGATGTTCTGCAATTTACCGATGACCAATGCGCGACTCCTGATCCAGTGCAGCCAAAATATGATACCAAATTATCCTTTATAGAGGTAGGGTGATTTAAATGAATAAAAAGAAACGATTAACTCTCCAGCAGGAATTTGAGATCATGAAGCTGGTGTTAGACAAGTTTCTCTGGCTGGGATTTATTGTCATGGGCTGGGGCATGTACCAGTCTTTGTCGCAGGCTAGTTTTTTGGCAGGAATCTGGTATATGATCGCTGGAGCAATACTGTTGCTGTTATTTGTAATCATTATCGTTAAAGAGTATGAGATTGTAGCTTAAATGAAATAACGAGAAGATTGAAAAATAATTCTCCCAGTTTAAACTTTAACGCTGCCAGGATCGTCTATCGTAAGGGTCGCAGGATCCTTTAATTTCCCAAACCGGCATATTGGCGTGCATCCACAATTTTTCAGATAACATTTCCCGGTCAATGGGGCAAACTGAGCCCTGGAAATCTTCTCCGCATAAATTGATGGCGGTCTTTGGCGTCCAAACTTCATACCCTTCCTGCCGGCCAAACTTTCTAACTACATATCGTTCAAACAAGCGTTCCAAGGGAGCGCTGGTTCTAATTTTAATTTCATCTGAAGCTATCCCGATAATTCCCATCGGCACGCGGATGTAAGAATCAGTCATTTGTTCCATAGTAACACAATATTTATGGACGTTTCTGGTCTCGCCCATAAGCTGCCGCCGTTGTTTTTGCGCATCCTTATGAGCATAATTCAGAGCGCGGGCAGTTTGCAGAACCAGAACCAATTCTCCAACCAAGGCAGATCTATGGCTGCCGGGCCCATTAAAGTTATCTAGCCCATTTAACATTTCATGCCGCTCCGGCAAGGGTTTTTCATTCAACTCCAGTCCCAGCGTTAAGTAAGAATTATTGGCGCCCTCAACTTGATAAACTAATGCTCCCGCCAGATTTTTTACTTCATCGCGCACCCGTACGGGCTGGCTAAGGTTAGCGATTCCCTGCTCATTAGTTACTTCTACATTTACATCTAAAATCTCCGGTTTCCCCATGCAAGATAGGGTTGCAGCAGCCAGCGCTGCGGTCCACATTCCACTTTTTTTCATAAACATCTCACCTCATTAATAGATTTTAGTCCAGCGTCAATTTTATATACTTTCGTGAATTAGAATTAGTATGATGAATCCTAGAGCTACAATTGACTTATCTCTGAATATGATTGTTATAATCATCATTTCCTTAGTCATTCTTGCCGGCGGCATAGTTCTGCTAAACAATTTAATTGGCGGAGCCGAAGAGATTAAAGAGCAATTAGATCAGAGAACAGAGCAGAGATTAAATGACTTGCTGGTTGGACAGGGGCAGCAGGTGGCTTTGCCTTTCCATACAGCAGCGGTGCAACGGGGCGAGAGGCATATTTTTGGCATAGGCATTTTGAATACCGGCGAAGTGGGAACGAGTTTCAAGTTGCAGGTAGAATTTGATAAGTTGATTGATGCTCAGGGAAATGAGGCAGCCTTAACAGTTAATCCTGCCGAATGGGCGCGGTATAATTCCCAGGAATTAACTCTGTTGGAAGGCGAGAATGTTAAGGAATCCATTTTAATAAAAATCCCAAAAGATGCGCCTTCCGGGCAATATTTCTTTAAGGCAAGAGTAGTTTTGCCGTCTGGAGAAAATTATGGCAATGCGCAGAGGTTTTATGTGGCAGTGAAGTGAGAATTGGTTTTTAATGAAGGAGGACTGTTGAAGAGAATTCCTTCTTACCGCTTATTGATTGTCATTAAAATTAGAAACATTTATATAATTCCATTAAATTGGAACAATCATTCCTAAAAATTGGAAAATAGCCGGAATAAAATGTTAACCAAAAAATATACCATATTGGAACCATTTGCAAAAGAAGCGTGGAAGAAGTTTACATTTAAAGAAATTAAGAAACTCTCCTGTAATAAATCAGACAACTATGTCCATACTGTCCTAAAGCGCTTTGTGGCTTTAGAAGTTCTCCAGGAGCAAAAAATAGGCAACAATCTTGTATATTCCTTAGCGATGAATATATCGGCATTGAACACCGTTGGTTTTATAGCTGAGCACAGAGCGAATACTGCTAAGCATATCCCTCATAAAAGTATTCAAAAACTAATTAACAAACTTAAAACTGTTTTCTATATTTTTGTTGTTACAGGAAGCTATGCCAAAGCCAAGCAAAAAGAAACTTCTGATCTGGATATTGTCATTATTTGTGATAACAAACAAGAGCCTAATGCGATTCTCTCTCAAATAAAATTAGAATCGGAATTAACGATCCCGGAAGTTCACCCTTATCTATTCACGCAAGAGCAATTTTATCAAATGCTTATAACCAAAGAAGAAAATTATGGGAAAGAGATTGCTAGGAATAATTTAATAATAACTGGAGGAAAAGCTTATTATTCAATACTGCTGGAAGCGATTAACCATGGATTCAACGGCTAAAATTTATTTGCAAAGAGCGCTTAATGAAATCAGCGCGGCAAAATTGTTATTCGCGGTCTCAAATGACCTGAAGAAAAAGCAGGAATTTCAAATAGACGAAGAGACGACTTTCTTTAGCTCGGTTATTTCTCATTCCTATTATGGTATCTTTTATGGAGCAAAAGCGATTCTTCTTACTAAAGGCATTAAAACGGAGATGCCTGATGTTCATAAAAAGACGTATGAAGCATTTGAAGAGCATTTTGTTAAAACTGGAATCTTGGATATGGAGCTCCTTAAGATTTATCAAAAGATGATAGTCAGAGCAGATGGACTCTTGCAGATATTCAGAGATGAAAAATGGAAGCGAGGGCATTTTACCTATCAAACTATTCCTCAAGCAAATAAAGAACCAGCAGAACAATCAATACAGAATGCTATGACTTTCATTAAAAACATCAGACTCCTACTGGAAAAATAGAGCCCCATATATTATCTTTATTTAACGCTTATTGAACTGTGCCTAAATCCGTGGGAGTTTTCAGATGAACTGTTTTAAATCCAAACTTCTGCGGAATTTTTATATCCTCTTGTTCATTATCTCCAATAATGAGGCAGGTTTCTGGATTTAATTTTTCTTTTTTAATTAATATTTTCCAATAATTATCATCATCTTTCCTGCATCCGGCATCATCTGGCGAGAAGATAAAATCAACATAATCCCCTAAATTGTATTTTAAAACATAGGTGTTGATGGTTCTAGACTGAGAATTAGAAACTATGCCTATTCTTCCTCCTTTATTTTTTAGTTTCCGGAATACTTTTTCAACAGCGTCATGCAAAACTGGAACAATAGCTATTAACTTGTTTAATTCTTTATAATATTCCTCCAGAAGCCCTAATTCTCTGCAAAGGTCGCCGGTATCCCACCTTCCGTATTTATTTTTGGCTAACCCTAATAATCTGGCTTGTTTATCCAATTTTTCTCCTGTTAATCCAGTTTTGTCTTTCACTACTTGAAGAACCGGCTGATATAATTTAGCATAAATTCTGGAGTCAATAAGCGTGTCATCCAGATCAAACAAATAAACATTAATCATAATCAGAATAAACAGCAGTGATTTAAAAATATTTAGTATATCCTGAAGATTTCCTTACAGGGAAAAAACAAAATTTATTTTTTCATTAAACAGTTTTAAAAATCAGGCTGAATTCTTCTTAAAAAATGGTTAAATCCAATCTATTTCCAGAGAACAAGTATTTTTCTTATAATTCTGGCTCTCTGCCGGAAGGCTGCCAGTACTGCGTCCGCGGAGAAAAGCTGGTTCTGTTTGCAACCGGGCTTTGCCCGAGGGATTGTTACTTCTGCCCTATTTCCGACCAGAAATACGGCCATGATGCAGCCTATGCCAATGAGCGGGAAATTTTGTCTCCGGATTTGTCTCCAGAACCAGTGATTAAGGAAGCGCGCCTGATGCAGGCTAAAGGCGCTGGGATTACTGGCGGGGATCCGCTGATGAGCCGGAAGCGGACAGTAAGGTATATTCAAGAGCTGAAGAAAACCTTTGGCTCGTCATTTCATCTTCACTTGTACACTTCGCTTAATTTGGCCACCGAACCTGCATTGAAAGAACTAGCTGAAGCTGGATTAGACGAAATCAGGTTTCATTTAGACTTAGAAGACCAGCAGTTCTGGAAAAATTTAATTCTGGCTGGAAAATTTCCGTGGAAGATTGGCGTGGAAATTCCCTGCATCCCCACTAAGATTGCAGAAATGAAACGAGTGGCTGATTTTATTCAGGGCCAGGTTGATTTTTTTAATCTAAACGAGCTGGAACGGGCCGATAACCGCCGTTCTCAGCTGGATCTGAAAGGAATGAAAACTATTCATCAGTTCAGTTATGCTGTACGGGGATCGGTGGATGCCGGCAAAGAAATAATGGCTTATGTCCGCGAGCAAAAGTATTCTTATACTGTCCATTTATGCACAGCTAAATTAAAAGAAAAGGTTCAATTGCGCAACCGCCTGAAATTAGAATCGCAGCAAATGAAGCGGCCATTTGATCAGGTTAATTCTGAAGGCCTGTTAATTAGAGGCGCTTTATACCTTCCGGATTTATCTCCTGGGATCAGTTACCGGCAGAGGCTAAAGCAAGCCAATAAAGAAAAATTTCTGGAGAGGTTAAATCCGCTCGCCGGGAAAATAAAACAGAAACTTAATCTTAAGGAAGAGGAATTAATAGTAGATAGCGATAAGCTGCGAATTTTACTTTCTACTTCTAATGCCCGCCGGTTCAGGAAAGAGTTAACTAAATTGGGATTGCAGGCAGCTCTGGTGCAGGAAACGCCTACAGCCGACCAGCTGGAAATTGAAGTGGAGTTTATTTAAGCGGATGAAGGTTAATTGGACTAGAATTCTTATCTAAACTGCGGTGTTGCATAATTCAACTTTTAATCAAAAATCGCTAAAATATTTTAATCAAACTCTGACTTTCTGTAATTATTGATTGTTTATTTCGTATTTATGCAACACAGCAAACCCCAGCAAAACCTTTATAAATAACTGCCTAATTAAGCCAATATTCAGTCCGAGTTCACGCGCTTAAGGGCTTACTGGTGTGAATTCTCTCTTTAAACATGAATCAGGAATACAAACACATTGTTAGGATTGCCAATATTGATTTGCCTGGCGATAAAGTTATCAGGTTTGCTATGCAAAGAATCAAGGGGATTGGCGTAAATTTAGCTGACGTTATTTGCGCGGTTTCCGGAGTAAACAAACATGCCCGGACCGGAGAATTATCTGATCAGGAAATTTCTAGAATTAACCAGGCCATTGACAGTATTAACAACAACAAAACTATTCCCTCCTGGATGTTTAATCGAAAGAAGGATTATGAAACCGGACAGGATATGCACATTATTACTGGAGCATTAGCCTTTTTTAAAGATAATGATCTTAAACGATTAAAGAAAATAAAATCATACCGCGGAGTCCGGCATATCAAAGGCCTGACGGTAAGAGGCCAAAGGACCAGGTCTAACTTTAGAAGAAATAAAGGAAAAGTCGTCGGTGTTAAAAAGAAAGCGGCAGCGCCAGCCGCGAAAGAAAAGACGAAGGAGAAGAAATAGGGGGGGGCTAGAAAATAGGCAATTAAACAATGGGAGATCCTAAAAAATTAAAAAAGAATTATTGGACGCAGGCGCACCCTTGGAATAAGCAGGCTATTGAAACCGGGAAAAAATTAAAACAGGAATACGGGTTGAAGAATACTAAAGAAATTCTTATTGCCAGCTCATTTTTAAAAAAATACAAAACTATCTCTAAACAGTTGACAGCGCATAAAACCGCACAGAAGGAAAAGGAAAAAGCCCAAGTGCTGGGCAAATTAGCCCGATTAGGATTATTGCCTGTCAGCTCAGAATTATACCAGATTTTAACCTTAGAAATTAAAAATGTTTTAGAAAGAAGACTGCAAAGCATGGTTTGCCGGAAAGGCTTAGCTAGAAGCATGAATCAGGCCAGACAATTCATCATTCACCGGCATATTGTTATTGGCGAAATGGAACGAACTTCGCCATCCTACCTGGTTTCCTTAGAAGAGGAAAGCCAAATTCGGTTTAAGCCGAAATCAACATTGGCTTCAGAAGATCATCCCGAACGGGTCAGAAAACCTGTAGAATCGGTTGAGCAGGCAGCGCAGCAAACCAGCATGGAGGCTAAAACTAGCGGGGAGTTAGAATCATGAGGCCTAAAACCAACTATCATGAATCCCCGGCAGCTTCCGTTGATGCAAGAAAAATTCGCTGGGGCATCGCTCATCTTTATTCCAGTTATAATAATACTATCTTAACCGTTACCGATATCACGGGAACGGAAACTTTAGCCCGAACCAGCGGCGGGCAAATGGTTAAACAAGACCGTCTGGAAAGCTCGCCCACCGCCGCGATGGCTTTAGCTAAAAAAGCCGCGGAGATCTGCCGGGAAAAAGGCATCAGTGGGTTATACATCAAAGTAAGATCAAAGGGCGGGCATAACGGTCCGAAAACTCCAGGCTCGGGAGCTCAGGCAGCTATCCGCGCTTTATCCAGGGCAGGAATTAGAATCGGCAAAATCGAAGAAGTAACGCCTGAGCCGCACAATGGCTGCCGGGCTAAAGGCGGTCGGAGAGGAAGACGGGTTTAAAAATGGCCATCAAATTAGAAAAGTTAAAAGAAGAAAAAAAGAAAGGAAAATTATCTTTCTTAATTAAAGGGGCCGATGAAGCGCTGGCTAATACGATTAGAAGGTTAATCATCGAAGAAGTTCCTACCTTAGCTGTGGAAGATTTAGAAATTAAAGACAACAACTCCGCCCTGTATGATGAAATGCTGGGCTTAAGGCTAGCCTTGATGCCCCTCAAAACCGACTTAAAAAGTTACAACCTAAAACAGCAGTGCAAATGCCAGGGAGAAGGCTGCGCCCAGTGCGAACTAATCTTGACTCTGAAAGCTGGCAAGAAAGGAATGGTTTTCGCTTCTGAAGCGGCTAGTTCTGATCCCAAGTGCGTTTTTGTTTATCCGGAAACGCCTATTGTGAAATTAATCGCCAAGCAGAAAGTGGATGTGGTCATGAAAGCGGTTCTAGGACAAGGAAAGGAACATGCCAAATGGTCTCCAGGAGCAGCTTTTTACAAAAAAGAGCCGGTATTAACTATCAGCAAAGCGCAAAATCCAGAATTGTTGGCTAAAAAATGCTCCGACGGGGTATTGGAAATTTCCGGCAGCAAAGTCAAAGTTAATCAGGAAAAATTGTATGAAAGCAATCTGTTGGAGCTGTACAGCGAACTGGACAAAGGAGTCCAGTTAAGTTATACCGACAATATAATTTTCACCATGGAAAGTTGGGGGCAGTTGTCCTGCAGGGAAATTTTGCAGCAAACGGCTCAGATTCTAGCCGAAAAAATCGAAGCAATGGAGAAATTATTATGATAACAAAAATTAAATGTTCTGTATCTGCTGGAAATCTGGAGGATTTTTAAGCATGATTCGATCTGGCCCGACCAATTTTCAATTGCAGCAGTTATTGTTAGAATTAGAAAATAAGGCCATGGGAAACAAGTTTTGGAAGCGGGTATGGCTGGATTTAAAAAAGCCTTCGCGCCAGCGAAGAGCAGTTAATGTTTACAAGATCAATAAATACGCTAAAGACGGGGAGACCGTTTTAGTTCCTGGAAAAGTGCTTAGTGTTGGAGAAATCAGCAAGAAAGTTCAAGTGGCGGCTTTTGATTTTTCCAGCGAAGCGCGGCAAAAGATAGAGCAGGCTGAAGGAAAAACGCTGACTATTCCAGAATTAATTCAGCAAAATCCCGATGGAAAAAACGTGAGGATCTTAGGATGAAAATATATAACGGCGACGAAGTAATTCTCGGGCGGCTGGCTTCAGCAGCGGCTAAGGCAGCCTTGCTGGGAGAAGAAGTGCGCATTGTTAACTGCGACAAAGCCATCGTCAGTGGGAAAAAAAGCAATACTTTTCAGCTAGCTAAAGCCCGAAGGGACCGGAAAGGCTATCCCTTAAAAAGCGCCAAGCATTCGCGCCTGCCGGAACGCTACGTGCGCAGAACGGTAAGAGGCATGCTGCCCTGGAAATTTACCCGGGGAAAAGAAGCGTTCAAGAGAGTAATGTGCTACCGGGGAATCCCAGAAGAATTCCAGGGAAAAGAGTTTATTAATTTGGAGACAGCTTCGGTTAAAAAGCTGCCTACCTTAAAATATATCACGGTTAGAGAAATCTGCAAAGCTATCGGCTGGAATGAGAAAAATGAAACAATTTTCCTTGGTTCATACTTTATGAACAACAAAAAACCATGAAAAAACCAATCATTACTAAAGGTAAGCGGAAACAAGCCATTGCCCGAGTTGCCCTTTATCCAGGCAATGGAACTATTACTATCAACGGGCAATTGCTTAGAAACTACAGCAATGAAAGTTTGCGGTTAAGAGTCAGCGAGCCCTTGATCATTGCCGGAAATAATGATGTTAATCTAACTATAACCTGCCGCGGCGGCGGAGAAAATGGGCAGGCTGACGCCATCAGGCTGGCTATTGCCAGAGCTTTAGTGCAGCATGACAAAAAACTTAAAAAAGTATTTGATGAATATGACCGTTTATTGCTGGTCGCCGACGTGCGGCAGAACGAAGCCTGCAAGCCCAACGATTCCAAGCCCAGAGACAAGCGGCAAAAATCTTATAGGTAGAGAAGATCATCGAGGTAAAATAAAATGCTAATACCCATTCGTTGTTTTAGTTGCGGAAAACCAGTTGGACATCTGCATCAGGAATATTTAGAGAGATTGGAACGCGGCGAGTCCGGAAAAAAAGCCCTGGATGCCGTAGGTTTAGAACGCTATTGTTGCCGGGCTTTATTTCAGGGCCATGTGGACTTGATTGATGCGGCGGCTGAGTTTAAGAAAGGATAAATTTCTTTAGAGAACTTTGAAAAATAGAGATTTTGCTGATTTTTTGATAAAAAATGAATTATTCAAAATTCTCTTTATTTCTTAGCGGAGAGGACTAAATTCTGCTGACGTAAAATCTCATCCAGGCAAGGTAGGCCAGAAAAAGAGCTAATCCTAAGGAAAGCGAAAGCCATTTAGGCCAGCCGATAATCTGCCAGTAGAATTGTTTTTTTAAAACCGATACGATTAATGAAAGAATAACTCCCGTTACAAAAACCATTAAAAAAGCAAACAGGTAGCGTTTAAACTTCTGTTTGATTATTTTAAAAGTATAGGTTATAGATTCGCCTACTTTCAGAATTCTGGAAAAAGAATGGTAAGCAGTAAACAAAAAAAATAAAAAAACTATCAGCAACAAGCCATTGAGCAGGCTTTTAGCAATGGAAGAGGCGGTGATAATGTTAAATAACAAATTAAATCCCAGATAAAGAAAAGCGTATAAAATTAGAATTCCTATTAATGCCAGGTGAAGATTAACCCATTTCAGCAATTTCAATTTAGATGATTTTACCGACCAGATCAATGACTGCGACAGGGAAAAAAGGAAAATGGTTAATATTATTGCTGATAAAGTTCCGCCAATAAAGGCTGCAATGAAATACTTGGTTGAGGCGACGAATGCCTGCGCTGTTTCCGGAGAAGATAACAAAGCCGCTTTTAATTGGTCAACAGGCCGCCCCTGGCTTAAAGAATAAGCAATTTTAGTTAACAGTTGGCTTAACCCTAGCCAGATGAAAATAATAATTGGCAAAGCAACCATCTCAATGAGAAATGGCTTCCATAAATCCTGGTGCCAGCGGAAAGATCGAAGGTACAATTTAAGCATGGCTAATATTAGTTTTAATCAAAATATATTAAGTTAACTATTTTTTTATTTTTCTTTCACCAGCAGGAACCTTTCTAGTCAAACATTAGGATGAACCTCACCATCATAGTAGAACTGTATAGTATTAAATACTGCCGTGTTGCACAACACAGCATATGCTTGTTCACGGAGTTATATAGATAATTCCCTTGATTGGGATACATAAATTTAATGAGTTATCGTCAGATAGTTTTCACGAAAATGTGCTCTAATTAACAGAATTATCTATACTAATTTAATTATTTTTTTATTAACTCAGTAACAATAGTATAAATGTCCTGATGAACGGCTTCTCTGGTCCTAGGCTGTTCACCGGAGAAACAAAGTATTCTTTTCCAGTTTTCTGCGCTATCATTTTCCAAGCAAAATAAATAAGCGCGTTCAGCATTCTTTAAATGATTAATATCAGCCTCATGAATATCTCTTTTTTTTCCTTGGAGATAAGCTCTGTCACCCTTGGAATCAACTAACGCCTGCCCTATTTCTGGAGTCATATGCAAAAATAAAGTTAAATCTGGCACGGGAATACCTAGTATTCCATACTCTAGTTCATTTAACCAACCAAGAAATTCCCGCATCTCTTTTTCATTATTAATTTTTCCCAATTGGTGGCCTTTATTTGCCGAAACATACCTGTTTGATAAAACAACCGCTCCTTGATTTAACCAGCCGGTAATTCTTGGAGCGGCTTCGAAACGATCCAGAGCATAGAATAGGGATGCTTTTTTAGCGCTAACTTCATTAACTCCGCCAAACTCTCCACGAAGATATTTTTCAACAAATTGCGCGGACCAATCGCCATATTGAGGAAAATCAAAAGTTTCTACGTTACGGCCCTCGGTACACAAACGCGTTGCTAATAAATCCAACTGGGTCTTTTTACCAGATCCATCTCCGCCATCAATTACGATAAATTTGCCTTTTTCCATTATTATAGACCTTTGTGTTATTTAGTGTATTTTAGTGTATTAATTTAGCAAAAGGATATATTAGGAATGAGTTATTATTTTACACCAATTAACGCATTTCTCTATATTGTTTCCTTTTGTTTTCCAGGCTGTCCAGATAAAACTATCTAGACAAAACTATTTTTTAATTAAATCAACATAACTATGCGTGCCCCGAGGATGTTTTTCCCGTTTCACTTCCTGCCACTGGCTTCGGTCAAAATAGGGAAAGAAAGTATCCCCGCCATAACATCCATGCACTTCAGTTAAATAAATTCGCTGCAGGCGGTTGGAAACCAGAGCTTCATTAAATGGCTGGTAGCCGCCGATAATCACAGCCTTGCTGGCATCAACGCCTTTAAAAGAGCCGTGCTCCAGAATTTCTATTGCTGCATCTAACGATTTAACTACGATAACGCCAGGGTCGGAATATTCAGCAGTGTTAGATAAAATAACATTTAATCGGTCAGGCAAAGGCCGGACAGGAAATGATTCATAAGTTTTTCTGCCCATAATGATCGGATGTCCAGTGGTAATGGCCTTAAAACGCGGCAAATCGCCCTCTAATCTGGGCCAGGGAAAACCGACTTTACCATCTTTAGTCAAACCAATATATCCGTCTTTGGCTACTGCGGCAATTATTGCTAATTCAATCATCTTCATTTCCTCTGTTAATTCATTTTTTCATTAAGCCGCCATTTCTGCTTTGGAATCCCATTGCTGGGGGTTATAATCTCTTAATCTTACTGCTTCTTTAGCTGGCTTCTTGATTAATTCAAAAAAAGAATCCTTAGCTAAAACCTCTAACACGGGAAGTTTTTTTGGTTCAAACCCCAGCTGCTGTAAAATGAATGGAATATGGTCCTTTCTTTCCTGACCCTCGCCTTCAGCAGGCGCATGTTTAAGGTACCATTCTCTAATTTCCATGAAATCATTTCTATCAGATACACTGGCAACTTTCTTTTGAAATGCCCTAAAATGATCATCGTCCCTCAAAAAGTTGGAACGCGGAGCCACTCCGGTATAAATATGGACATTGCCAAAGGAGTGATAAAATTCTCTAGCTTCTAAACCCAGTTCTTGCGCGATTAACGTTGCTAACACAGGATAGCTGGCCGTATTAAATGGAACGCCTAAGAATACATCGCAAGACCTTTGGAACATTTGAACATCCAAATACTTATTTTCAAAAATATTAAATTGGGCCAAAGCATGACAGGCTGGCAAGGACATCTGTTCCAGTTCATCGACTTTATAGGCGTTTAAGAGCGCATACCTTGTTCCCGGCAAGTTTTTTAATCCCCCAATAACGTTATCTTTTAATTGATCAACTTTCTTGCCATCAGATCCAGTCCAGTTTCTCCACTGATGGCCATAAATGGGGCCTAAATCTCCTTCCTTCGCGGCGAATTCCGGATCTTCTTCAATTTTTTGGATATATTCAGCCATACGGCTGTTCCATTCTGGAGTGTGTTTCTTAATGCCAAGCTTGTTTCTCTTTACATAATGATCAAAAGCATTGCCGTCCCAGATATGTATCCCCCGGTCAATTAATCCTTTAACATTTCTTTCCCCGCGAGCCATCCAAAATAATTCTTCTACCACCCCTCTAAAAAACAAGGGCTTGGTTGTGGTAGCCGGAAAGCCTGCTCTTAAGTCATAAACCGATTGGTGTCCGGCCTTGCCAAGCATCAAGTGGCCGGTTCTTTCATTATATTGTCTGTCGCCGACAGCCAGCAACCGTTTTAGAAGAACATGATATTGCTCCATCTCCAAAATGATAATGGCCTTAATTTAAATCTCTTTCTCTCTTGCAGAATTACTTTTAGGCCATCAAAATATTTTTAAGCAACTCTATTCCGAAGTAGTTGATGATTAATTTTTGGAGAGAAAGAACCACGTCAAACTTGCTCAATAGAAGTTATTATGGAATGTGGCTCCTTCCCGTAAGGAACATCCCCTTCCACATGCTCTTCTGTAAGCAATTAATCGCTCGTAAATTGACGGTGGCTCTATTAAAGCTGGTGGTTCTATTGAAGTTGGCGCTTTCATGATTATTGGTGTTACTGGCTTATTTTGTTCCGGAAAGGATAGTGTAGCTGAGATACTTAAAGAGATGAATTTTTATCATGTTTCTTTTTCTGATTTAATTCGGGCAGAAGTCAAAACAAGAAGAGAAAAAATTACCAGAGATATCCTCATAAAAGCGGGCAATGAATTAAGAACCGCCTTTGGCGCGGATATCCTAGCTAGAAAAGCTTTAGAAACAGCGCAGGATGGAGAAAATTACGTTTTTACCTCGATTAGAAATTCTTCTGAAGTTTCGTTACTGCAACAACGAAAGGATTTCTTGCTGGTTAATGTCGTTGCCCCCGATAAAACAAGATTGGAGCGGATTATCCAACGAAACCGCGAAGAAGACCCAAAAACGATAACCGAGCTGAAAGAAAAAGAAAGGATTGAGTCCAGCGATGAAGCTAACAATCAGCAATTGCATAAAGTAACCAAGATGGCTAAAGTAGTTCTGGCCAATGATGCCAGCAAAGAACAGCTAAAAACCAAAGTTGAAAGACTAGTCCAGGATCATTTATATCAATTGCAATCAGCAAGGCCGGATTGGGATACTTATTTTATGAATATTGCCGAGCAGGTTAAATTGAGGTCTACTTGTTTATCAGCAAAAAAAGGGGCCCTTCTGGTAAGGGATAAAATGATTTTGTCTACCGGCTACAATGGCTCGCCCAGAGGAATTAAGCATTGTATTGATGGCGGTTGCCAGCGCTGCACTTCCCGCCATTTGGGAAAAATGAAATCTGGCGTTTACCAGGAACCGTGCATCTGCTGCCATTCCGAAGAAAATGCTATTGCCCTGGCGGCTTATAACGGCGTTTCTACCAAGGATTCAATTATGTATATGACATTTACCCCTTGCGTGGTTTGCGCCAAAATGATTATTAATGCCGGAATAAAAAAAGTAATCAGTAAAATGAATTATCCTGACGATGACGGCAAGAAATTGCTGAGACAAGCTAGGATTGAGATAATATCTTTATAAATAATTAAGGATGCAGATTTTCTTTCTTAACTTCTTCCTTAATTTCCAAGTATTGTTTGGCGGTAAGTGGATAATGTTTAGCATTTTGCATCAGGCTATTAATAAAATTAGTATGCTGCCTGCCCCATTCTTCATCAGGATGCGTTCTAATAAAATCAGCCCAGTAATCTACAAACAGCAGCCGGGCTTGCCGATTATCTGGCGAGGATTTAAGAAATTCCATATTCTTGTCCTATATCATGTTTGTACTTTTTAATTTTTTCCTTATTTAAATGCTCTTTAAATATATTCTCAACATGCCGGGCATCTTCTAAATCTTTATCGGATTTTAAGTAATATTTCTTAAAAGCAATTTGCCGTTCTAAAGAAGAGATATTTAATTTGCCAGAAACAGTTTTCACAGTGATGAAATCATTGAAAACTTGCAAATCCAATTTTTTTCTAGCGACTTTAACCTCAAAATTAGGTATAGTTTGGTTTTTTAAAGCGAATCTTAGAGCTATCCATTCTTTAACATAATCATAAACCCCATTATCACTTTCGGCATTAAGACACCAAAAACCATCCGCTTTTAAATGATGATATAATTGAATAAATTTGTCCTCGGTTATAGGCCTAATGAACAGATCAACATCTTCAGTTCCTCGAGATCTTCCGAATAAAATTGCAACGTAACCGCTAATTATAACGTATTCAACGTATTTTTCAATAATTCTGATGAAACGCAAGACCAACAAATCTAAATCACTTAATGGTTTATTTAATTTAATAGTTCTATCATCAACAAATTCCATGGTTTTAATTCTAGTCTTAGTTCTTTTTAATCTTTATTGTACTATTTCAATTACCTTATCTCTACTTTTCATTCCAGAAACGATCCTAACTTTTAATCCGTATTCTTTCTTAAAAAATTTAATTAATTGCAGATTAGCTTTATTATCATCAGCCACTGCGGTAAGATATATCTTCAATTGGCTATTTTCTTTTACTAGCTTTAATTGAGAAGAATGAGGAATTACTCTTAAAGAAAGTTTGTTATTTTTGATATAATTAGTAATATTCATATATCTTTATAAGCGAGTTAGTTATTAAAAGTTGCGGGGGTGGATGTTTATCAATAGCCAATGGACTCGATAAAAATTACGCTGGAAACGTTGTATGACATCTTAAGAAATGAAAAAAAACGCGGCGAACTGCAGAATTTAGAAAACACTTTCTTTATTGATGTGGTTTCTTATGTCCGGGAAAAGCAAGCCTTATTGCAGGAGAAGGAAAAAAGCTCCAATATTTTCGCTGCCGGAGAGAAGGATAAATTAGAGTATGAACTGCGCAGCATCAGGCGAATATTAAAAGAAATTTATGAATTGCGGGAAAATAAAATTATCGATATAGCCCTTAACAAAAGCAAAACCAGATCAGAATTAATCGACACCGGAGCCATGCTTCGTGAAGAAAAAGAGTTCTATGAGAACATTTTGGATCGGTTTAACCACGCTCGCCAGCAGATATTATTCCCTTTATTTAAGGGAGAATTGCCGGGAATGGCTGATTATCCTGCGCCCAAAAAAATGGTCGTTACAGAAAAGATCGAAGAAAACAAGCCAGCAACTGCGGAAAAAACCAAGATCCGCTTTATTCATCCCACACCCAGCTTTGTCTGGAAGGACCTTAAAGTATACGGCCCCTATGATATTGGCGAAGAAACGGAAATGTTTCCTGAAGTTGCTGAACTGCTGGTGAGGAAAAAAAGGGCGGAGAAGGTTTAAGCTCGCCAATGTTTTTGAACAATAGCCACCAGTTCTTCCGGCTGGTCAATGATGTAATCAAATTCTACTTTAGCGCCATCAGGCAGTTCCCCGCCTTTCTCTAACAATTCCCGGCCTTCATAGCCCCAGGCAGCGCCAACCATCAACAGATTCTGGCCGCCTTCAAACTCCTTTCCTGGAACGATAACGTCTCTGGATGCAATTAAATCTCCCCTTGTATCAGCAACATGCATAGTTCTGTTGCCGGTTACTTTTAGTTGCGCTAAGGAGTAAGCTATCGCCGCCGGACTGGGTTTTCTAATGCCGGTGCCATCAGCATCAAAGATAATTGCATCAATTGGCTGTATAACCCCCATAAGCAATATTTTTAGCGCAACTTATTTAAGATTATCTGTGATAAGAAACTGAATCTAACGTATGCTAAACAAAATTTTTTATTACTTTAACGGGGGGAATTCATAAATTTAACTAAACAAAAAACTAAAAAACGAGACGTAAAGATAACAACTTAGAATTTTTAATCTATTTTTACCACAAGATTCAAATACCAGGGTAACTTTTAACCACCGAGGTTACCAAAATACCTAAAAATGCCAACAATAAAAGTTTCGGATGAAGAGTACAATATGATCGTAGAAGCCAGAAAAAAACTGGCAATGGAAGGGATAAATAAATTACCCCTAGAAATTAAGAATAAACAATTAACAGATTTAGAAAAGTTTACTTTAGGTGCAATAGTTGGTATTGGTGCATGGTTGTTACTAAAAGAACTAAATAGAAAGTAGGAGGTAAAACCTGAAATCAGAAATTATAGAAAAAAATATTGTTCCGCTCGGTGATAGTGGAGTATATATCAATACTAAACAGTTGATCAGTAAGACCCAGAGATGGATAGAGGAAACCCCTTGTGAAGTAAGAAGAAAGCAGGTTGAAAATTTCGCAACAACCGGAATTTTAATCTTAGCTGGTATATTGATCGTGTTGGCTTTAACCGAGAAAAATTAATTGAATATTTGTATATTTACTTCTTCATTTAATGTTTTCTGCGCCGGTTTTAATCTTTTTTCAATTACTTTAAGATATTTCTCTTCTTTTTCTATCCCCACAGAATTTCTTCTCATAGTCAAAGCAACCGCAGAGGTAGTTCCAGAGCCAACAAATGGATCCAAAACTGTTTCTCCTGGCTTAGTACAAGCCAATATTATCCTTCTTAGTAATTCTTCTGGCTTCTGCGTTGGATGTTCTCCAGCCCATTTTTCTTTTTTGGGCGTTAATGGAATGCTCCAGACATTTCTTGTTTGCTTTCCTTTTGGGTTTATATCATCATAAATCTGATTTTTAGTATCTTCATAATTAAATGTCCATCTCATCCCATTTCCATTTTTAGAAGCCCAAATAAGATGTTCAGCACTTTCAGTAAAAAAACGACAAGTAATATTTGGTTGGGCATTTGGCTTAAACCAAACTATATGATTATTTACTTTCAGATCTGTGAAATTCTGGATGATATGCCCCAGTTGATAAATATTATGAAAAGAACCACAAACCCACAAGCTACCGCCGTGCCTTAACACCCTCATACACTCTTTAATCCACTTTACATTAAATTGAAAAAATTCATCTTTAGTAAAAATATCCCATCCTTCCTGCATGGTAACATGCTTGCTGTATTTCCACCCCAGCCCTTTTTTCTTAGACATATTATAAGGCGGATCAGCAAAAACTAAATCTACACTTTCATCGGGAATCTCTTTTAGCTTTTCTAAAGCGTCTCCAATAATAATTTTATGAGTTGTTTTCATTTCCCATTACCTTCAACCGACTCTTTCATAAGAGTATTTATCTTTGTAGAAACCTTCATATCATTATTTTCACAGAAATCTTTAAATTTATCCAGAACTTCTTTGTCAACAGTGATATTCAGTGGAACTTTCCCCATTTTACCCCCCCTCCCCATTACTAATATTTATTAATAAATAGTAATATGCATAACTCTTTTATAAAGTTTTCTGATTCCTGCTCTTATGGTTCTGGAATGGAAACCCAAAAAGAAAGATAAAGTCCAAGCTTTCAAAGAATTTCACCTACAAGATGGAGCAGTTATTGGCGTGTTTCAGGGTTCTAAAGGAAAAAATCCAGACTTAGACATTGTTGTCAAATACAAAGATAAGTTTACCAAAAGAGTAGTTAGAACGCCAAAACATATCCATTGGGTAATAGACTTACTCATTAAGAAAGAGCATGACCGAGAACTAACTCTGGAATTCATAAATTACTTATTCTCTATGTATGATAAAATTCAACCGTTCAAAAATAAAGCGGAACAGCAAAAATGTGAGTTGAAGTTTACCAGCCCTGAAAAATTGAAAAGATATGATCCGCTAAACAAATACGGAGAACATTCAGTGGAATTCATTGGTCACATTATTGAGCTTCTAAGCATTGAAGAAAAAACCGGATTTGAGGGAGCATTCATGTTCAAGAATGTACTTCAAGCATTAAAAGAGGAAAAAGACATTTTCTCCATAGTATCAACGACGACGCATAACGGAAGACTCTAAACGGAACTCCCCCCTAACGACTCAAATCTAGTCTGCTACACAGAGATTGATCAGAATTAAAGCAATAAAAAACTATGTTAGCTCCTAAAGTCTCAGCAACGCAAAAACTTGCTCACTGCGGTTCGCACCACGTTGCACTTTCGCTATCGCTCAGGGAGTTTAACAGGAGACGCCGCCCCACATTTTTTTTCAAATTCAAAATGTGACAAGAAAAAAAATAAAATTATTTGTCAAAATGTTCGCGATCATCACTGGCCACATCCAGTCACTAACGTTCGTGAGTTTCCTTTGGAAACGACCGGCGGCATGCTCAGCTTCGCCTCGGATCGCCCGCTGATGGCGGGAGCTGAACATTTTGACTCTTGCTGACAAGCAAGCTACGAACATCGTGAGTTTGCGCGAATGGAACTGGTGTTGAACCACTGGTGAAAACACCGGTGGAATGATTAGTTTAATATGAAAAAAATTATCACTGCCGACAATACTGAATCTTTTCTTAATTTAGAGGTGAATGAAACATATCATTCGCAAACTGGAGCAGTGGAAGAAGCGTTAAAAAAATATGCGGAACCCTGCCAGATCAAGGAACGGGCTAAAACCGGCTCGATAAAAATTCTAGATATGTTTTTTGGCTTAGGATATAATTCAGCCATGGCCATTCAAGTGGCTTTGGAAAGCAATCCGAATTGCCAAATTGAAGTTATCGGCATTGAGAAAGATCCGGAAATCCTGGCTAAAATCCAGGAAGTCAATCCACCCATTGCTTTTTTTCAGTATTATAAACAGTTAAATAAAAATCATTTGGAATTAAGACAAGGCAAAGTTATAGTTAAAGTTTTATTGGGTGATGTTAAAGATAAAGTGAAAGAATTAAAAAATCAAGAATTTGATGCTATTTTTTATGATCCCTTCTCGCCTAAGACTTCTCCGGAGATGTGGACTAGGGAATTATTTATCGAAATGTATCGAGTGATGAAAGATTCCGGGGTTTTAGCTACGTATACCTGCGCGCGAATGGCTCGGGAAAATATGGCGGCGGCAGGATTAGTTTATGATGATGGGCCGATTGTCGGCAGAAGAGGGCCGGGGACGATAGCTAGGAAGTGGGTTTGAATTACCGATTAAATGGTCAAAAACACCGCAATCTTTAAATAGATGAACTATTTTTCATATGAAAATGGATTCATGCAACAAGCAGGCCTATCGGTTATTTTTCAGCACTTTAGGAAACCAGAGCAGATTAGAGATACTAAATGCGCTAAGAAACGGAAAGAAAAATGTAACCGAAATCTGCGCAGCTGCAAAATTGGAGCAAAGCCTGGTTTCTCATCACCTTAAGGAACTGGAATATCATGGCATGATTTTCCGGGAAAAAAATGGCAAATTTTCTTACTTTCAACTGAATAAAAAAACCATTCAGCCGTTGCTGCAGTTAATTGAGGACCATATGGGAGAGTATTGCTGCAAAATCGCGCGGGGAGAAAGATAATGGTGAAAAGGATTAAGAATTTATTTGAATGTGAAGAATGCAACCTGTGGTATAATGACCAAAAAACTGCCCAAAAATGCGAGCAATGGTGCAAAGCTCATCACAGCTGTAATTTAGAAATAATCCAGCTTTCAGTATAAAAGAAGTTAACTTTCAGTATAATAAAGAAGTTAACTTTCAGTATAAAAGAAGTTAACTTTCAGTATAATAAGGAAGTTAAAAAAGCATAACTCAAAATTAGGGAGAATGAGGATAAATAGAACTGCATTAATAATGGAGAAACAGAATGAAAAAAACTACTTTAAAAATTACCGGAATGACCTGCGCCAGCTGTGTCAATATTTTAACTAGAGCCTTGACTAGGGTGGAAGGAGTTAAGTCGGCGTCAATAAATTATTCTACTGAAAAAGGGTTGGTAGAATTTAATGAGCAAAAGACTAACGAAGAACAATTAATTAAAGCGGTCAAAAGTAAAGGCTATGGCGCAGAAATCTTTACCTCGGAAGATACCAAAAAGGAACACACGTTCCGGGAAAGGGAAATTAAAAAATTACGCCATAAAGTTATTTTAAGCGCTTTATTATCCCTGCCGGCTTTAATCATCGGCATGCTGTTCATGATGGAAAGCCCCTTTTTCCTGGGCTATGAATTGCCTGGAGCTAAATATCTGTTATTCCTGCTTACTACTCCGGTGCAATTTTACATCGGAAAAACATTCTATCAAGGCACTTGGTCGGCTTTGAAGGATAAAACAGCGAACATGGACAGCCTGATTGCTATCGGCACCAGCGCCGCCTATTTTTATTCTGTATATGTTATTTTCTTTAGCGAAGGCTTTCAATATTTTGAAGTATCAGCAGTATTAATAACTCTAGTTTTGCTGGGAAAATATTTAGAAGCAGTAGCTAAAGGCAAAACCAGCCAAGCGATCAGCAAATTAATGAAAGTTTCCGCCAAGATGGCTACGGTGATTAGAAATAAAAAAGAAATTAAAATCCCCGTAGAAGCGGTGCAGGTTAATGATCTAATTATCGTAAAGCCGGGAGAAAAAATTCCCGTTGATGGCGTTATCGCAGAAGGATACTCGGCAATAGATGAAAGTTTAGTCACCGGAGAAAGCATTCCGGCAGAAAAAAAGAAAGGCGACCACGTTATCGGCTCGACCATCAATAAGCAGGGCAGCTTTATTTTTAAGGCAACTAAAGTCGGCAAAGAAACCACTCTGGCTAAAATTGTTAAGCTGATCGAAGAAGCGCAAATGAAGAAGGCGCCCATCCAGAGATTTGCTGATCAAATTTCCGCTTATTTTGTGCCGGCGGTAATTTTAATTGCTGTAGTTACTTTCATAACTTGGTTTTCAATATTTAATGCCGAATTGAGCTTTTCCATAATTGCTGCTGTTGCGGTGCTGGTGATTGCTTGTCCTTGCGCCTTGGGCTTAGCTACACCGACAGCAATCATGGTGGGAACCGGCAAGGGAGCTTTAAGGGGGATTTTAATTAAAGGCGGGGATGCTTTGGAAGCCGCCCACAAAATAAAATATGTAATTTTAGATAAAACTGGAACGATCACTAAAGGAAAGCCGGAAGTAACAGAAATTGTTTCTAAAAGTAAAGTTTCTGAACAAGCTTTGCTGCAAATTTCCGCCAGTATTGAAAATAAATCCGAACATCCTTTAGCTGAAGCTATTGTTAATAAGGCTAAAGAGAAAAATTTAAAATTATTAAAAGTAACCGGTTTTAAAGCAGTAATCGGCCATGGCGTAGAAGCTAAAATTAGCGGCAGGAATTATGCTATCGGCAATATAAAACTGATGGACAGGAATAAAATTGACTTCTCTACAATTCAAAACGAGTTGCAGCAATTAGAAAATGAGGGCAAAACAGTAATGGTCGCGGCAGAAGGAAAACAGATTCTGGGCTTAATTGCCGTCGCTGACCAGATTAAAGAAGATTCGCCTCAAGCCATGGGCATTTTAAAGCGAATGGGCGTTGTTCCATATATGATTACTGGAGATAATCAGCGTACAGCAGCAGCTATTGCTAAACAAGCGGGCATTGAACATTTTTTTGCTGAGGTGCTGCCAGAAGATAAAGTTAATCATGTAAAAACCCTGCAAAAAAAAGGGGCCGTAGCCATGGTCGGCGACGGGATCAATGATGCTCCGGCCATTGCTCAGGCGGATATTGGCATCAGCATGGGATCCGGCACAGATGTAGCTATGGAAACAGGCAATATTGTACTAATGCGCAATTCTTTAGTTGATGTGGCTAGAGCTATAAAATTAAGTAAAATGACCATGTCTAAAATCCGGCAGAATATGTTCTGGGCTTTGGTTTATAATGTCCTAGGCATCCCCATAGCTGCAGGGGTTTTATATCCTGTTACCGGCTGGTTATTGAATCCGATAATTGCCGGAGGAGCCATGGCCCTAAGTTCAGTAAGCGTGGTTATAAATACATTATTATTGCGGGGTAAAAAGCTATGAACCTGAAAAAGATAACCAAAAAAAAATGAACCAAATATTAATAAAGTTAAATTAATAAAGTTAAAAAACAATTATATAGAAAAATGGAGATAAAGGTGAATAACATGTGCTGGGGATCTGGTATGATGGGCTATGGCGGTTTTGGCGGGGGAGGATTAATGATGCTGTTGTATTATCTTATCTTAATTGGCATCGTAATAGTCTTAGCTCTGCTTATTAAGAAACTCTGGATGGATACGCAAAAAGGTGATAAAACCAGTTCTAAATCAGGAAAAAGGCGATAATGAAATAAAACTCCCAACCGCCTCAACTGGCGGGGTATCAGAAACAAATGAAAAAATTAACTTTTAATGTAGCCGGAATGACCTGCGCCAGCTGTGAAGTGTTAATAGAACGAAAACTGCGGCAAGTTTCTGGAGTTGAAAAGGCCAAAGCCAGTAAAGCTAAGGATCAGGTGGAAGTTAAATGTTCTGACGAAGTTCAGCTGGCCCAATTACAGGAAGCAGTGAAAGATAAAGGATATACATTAAACGTTGTTGATGATTCATCCAGATTATCCGCAAAACTGATTGCCGCAGATGGATCACGCTGGAAAGAAATCGGTTCAGTTCTGGTAATCATGATTGGCGCCTACATTTTGTTAAGCCAATTAGACGTATTGCCTCCAAATTTAGGAGTAACTGAAAACATGAGTTACGGCTTAGTGTTTTTAATTGGCTTAGTAGCAGCGATATCTACTTGTTTAGCGGTAGCCGGCGGATTGCTGTTGGCTGTGGTAAATAAGTATAATCAGCTTAATGCTGGCCTAAGCCGCGCGCAGAAATTTAAGCCGCACTTATATTTTAATGCTGGAAGATTAATATCTTATACAGTGTTAGGCGGAGCCATTGGCGCGTTAGGTTCAGTATTAACTCTTTCGTCAACAGTAACCGGAATGATCACGATTATTGCCAGCATTTTAATGATTATTATTGGCCTGCAATTATTGAATGTCTTCCCCTGGCTGAATAAAATTCAGGTTAAAATGCCTAAATTTATTGCGCATAAAATTTACGGAGCCGGCGAACAGAAAGAATTTAGCAAGAAGAATGCTTTTTTGTTTGGCGCAGCCACTTTCTTTCTGCCTTGCGGTTTCACACAGGCATTGCAGTTATATGTGTTAGGCACAGGCAGCTTTATTACCGGCGCATTAACTATGCTGGCCTTTTCATTAGGAACTTTGCCCGCCTTAATTTCTATAGGAGCATTTACCAGTTTTGCTAAAGGAACGGTTCAAAAGTATTTTACTATTTTTTCTGCTTTGCTGGTGATCGCTTTAGGGATATTTAACTTAACTCCCGGATTTAATTTAGTCGGCGCCACCATTGGAATGCCCGACACAAATAACGTTGTTGGCGACAGCCAGTTTAATATCGTAGATGGAAAGCAAATCATCAGCTTGAAAGTTGAGGGCTTAGAATATTATCCAGACCAATTTACTTTGAAAAAAAATGTTCCCGTGGAATGGCGGATTGACGGCAGCAAGGCCAGGGGCTGCGGCCAGATCATTAGCGTGCCTAAATTAGGAATTACTGAGAAATTGCCCCGAGACCAGATTAAGACCATTGTCTTTACGCCTACGGAAGCGGGAAAAATAACTTTCACCTGCGGCATGGGCATGGCCGGGCCGGGAGTGTTTAAGGTAGTCTAATTATATGTTAATAGAGTAAATCTATTATTGGAATAAAAGAGATAAATAAATATAGCTGAGATTATAGCATGAGAACAGAATTTATTGTGAAAGGAACGCATTGTAATTCCTGTAAAATGTTAATTGAAGACATTTGCTCTGAGATTAATGGAGTTAAATCCTGCGCAGTTGATTTTAAGACGGGAAAAGCAGTAATAGAACATGAAGGCAAACTGGATTTAAAGCAAATTAAAAAAGAGATTGAAGCGGCAGGAGAGTATAAGGTAGTGTTTTAATATTATTATTTATTCTTATTCCTTCCCCTGGCCTTAACTTTTTGCAATTGTTCCAAGACTTTTCCGGCATCTTGATTATATTTCTTATACATTTCTAAAGCTGTTTCAAAGACTTCAGGATAAATTTCCCCGTGAGCGCTGGCTAAAGCCCGGTCAAGTAAAAATAAGTCTACGGCCTTGTCTTCAATCTTTTCTGAAAACTGCGACAAGCCAAAATCAATGAAATTAATTTTTTCCTTGTCCAGGATCATGTTAGAGGTAGTTAAATCGCCATGGATAATATTATGATTATGCAGCTTGGCAATATTTTCGCCCATGGCTTTAGCTAAGATTTTGGCGTTGCTTTGCTTTAAAACATCCTTCAGTTTAGGACCCGAGATAAAATCCAGAGTTAACGACATGCGCTGATCGGAAAACTCCTGCAGCCGCGGGGCAGGAAAATCTATTTCTTCCAGCCGCTGCAGAATTTTGGCTTCCCTTCTGGTTCTGAATTTCCTTATTTTCTGGTCTAATTCCGGATAACGGTATCCCTTGGTTACCCGTTCTTTTAAGATTCTTTGCTTGTCCAGCCACAATACAGCTTCCGCGCCTTGAGCGATTTGGTCCATAACCAGTAAAAAAGCAGGAAGTTATAAAAAGTTATTGGTTAGAATTGATTGAATAAAAATTTCACCAATACCAGATTATTAAAATTATTAACAGAAGTATTAATAAAGTAAACTTAATTTTAACCACTATAATGTTAAAACATCGTCCTTTATACGAAACAGAGTTTTGAAGATGAGATCTAAACTACTTTTAGTGATCCTATTTTCTTTATTAATGATTACTTCAGCTAATGCCAGCAAGACGGTATCTTCACTTCATGATAACCAAGTCAGTCTCTTGAACGCAAACAATGTCCTAAATAGCGGTGTTTATGCGGATATTGGAAGAGCACAGTACTATAATGATCTTAACCGCTATCTGATTAGGTTTGACCTTCAAGGCATCTCTGTAAAGGAGAATATTACCAAAGTTATCCTGCGCATCCAGCGTGTAAGTAATACTTGGGACAATAATGAACCCTATGTTTTAAATGCAGTCGCTCAGGATTGGAGCACGGACAGCGTTACCTGGAATAACCAGCCATTATATGATCCAGTTTCTATTGTTGGCGCATCAAAAGCGTATGGCTTTTATGAATTTGATGTTACAGACATGGTCCTTCCGCGACTTAACGGTAATGTTGCCGACTATGGCTTTTTAATTAAAAAACAGAATGAAGGGTCCGAAGGAAGCGGTTTATTTGCAACAGCAGATTATCCGATTGCAGGAGTCCAAAAAAGACCAGAACTGATTATAGAGTATGTTGCTGATAGCATCCCCTCAACACCGGTTTCTCCAACACCAACACCTGTCCCACCACCGGCCAATGCAGCACCTCCCCCAGAATCTAGTGGAGGTATTGTCTTAGTTTCAAGTGGAGGTTGGAGCAAAGAAGTAGTAAAGGATCTTAAAGTTAAAATGTATCGCGCAATGGATGGACAACTCTTGAAATCGCTTTATGTTGATGAAAATGGTTTCGCCAGCTTTAAACAGGAAGATATTCCAGTCCAGGAGCCAGTTTATTTTATCGGGGAAAAAGGAAATTTTATTTATGAGCGCAGTTGGGTCAGAATGCACCACACGGTCTTGAATCCTGGGAGAGGTAAAGAGATGTGTATCAATCCAGTTCGTCCGTATCCATCATATGTAGTAATGAATTGTGGTTTTTCATTAAACTATTACTTGTCTAGAGTATATGATAACTCAGATCCAGCTTCTCAGATTTTTTACAATGAGTATCCTGATTACCAAGAGGACTACCCCCTCATTCTTAGCTTTTATCCTGCATATACTGACCCCGGTAAAGAAAACTTCTTACTAGAGATGTATCGGGCGCGCGATAACACACTGCTGTATTCAGCTAAAGATTATGCTGATTATGCCATAATTCATTCCGCATATATTCCAAATAATGAACATGTTTATTTTGTCCTATACAAAGAAGACCGTAGATATGAAGATACTGTTCAAGGAAAGCATATTACCTATATTGACACTGGCAGTGATGAAGGGATTTGTCGTTATCGAGATCGCACGCTTAAGTTAGAATGCGGAGGGGGCGGTATTTCATTTCAAAAAGTTAATACACCAAGCCAGAATCCGTTTGACACGCCAGCATCCGAGGAAGGAGAAGAAGAGGAGCCTATACCCCCAGTTCAGTCCGGAACGCCAGAAGATGGAAGTTCATCACAACCAGCAGAGGAAGATATATCAGATGATGATGATACCCAACTTGTAGTGCTGGAGGTTGCGCTGGAGAGTCTTAGCATTACTTTCAAAAGCCTCTCTGAAAAATCCGAGGCAATTGCAACGTATTATTCTTCTCATGATGAATCAAAAAAAGAGCAGCTTTGGAGAGAAATTGGCGCTGATTTTTCCGGGCTTCATATTACAGTTAAAAAAATGAAAGAGCGCATAGCTGCTGTTTCAAATCTTAATCCGGAAACCCGCAGTTATCTGAATGACAAAATAAAGGAGATTAAGGATACACTTAGAGAAATCAGGACCAAGATCAGTCATTCAAGGTAATTTTCATGAAATTTTATCTTTTTCTTGTTCTTCTGTTGGTTCTTGTTGGCTGCGCTAAGCAGTCTGCTACTGTAGACTCATTCAACAAGCAACCGATCCAACCATTAAAACCAGCCGTGTCACAGGTCGATCCGATGAAAGAGACGCAGGACATTAGCAGCGATCTGAAGTCCTTAGGACGTACGCTTGAAAGCATTGAGCAAGTATTAGAAAAATAAAGACTTAGAACCTATCTCGATAGGACGTAGGGTTCGCCATTACTCCGTCGAGGATGGCCTGGCCAAAATCGCCTACTGGGATAAGCTCTTAATTAAGTTAGTAACAAACCTATGGCCTTTCTGAATCAGAATTGGAATAGTGATAAAATTAAAGGCGTTGTTATTGTATTGTACTCTTTTTATTTTACATCAAGGTATATTTTCCAATAATGGATAAATTTTTTAATACTTCAATGCCGGCCCGGTCTTGCTTCTTAACTCTTCCGCCCGGTCTTTCACAATTCTATCCGCGATTTGTTCAGCTAAATGAAATAAAACCCGATGCATCTGGCTTCCTTCCCGGAAATCTGCGGGACCAATTGTGAAAACTCTTCCCTCATGCTGCAATTGGCAGGCCTGCCTGAAAGCTTTCTCGGATTCCGGGTTATATACGGCTAAACATTTCCCGCCGCGCTTGTTAATTGTGGCAAAACAAGGCACATCGGTGGGGCCATCGCCGATATAGACCATGTTCTCAAAGGGAACCCGGCGGTATTCATAGGCAATTTTGCCATTGACATCGATCTCAGGATTAACATTTCCTCCCTTGTTAATCAGATGAATAAATTCCGTTTTTTTCATATGCCCTACTGCTCTGGCAATGCCCGCAATTATGCCGTTTTCTTCAAAGAACTCTGAAGCATAGATATCGGTAAGCCCATCTGGATCATCCAGCGGTGAACCGGCAATCATCTCTTTTAATCCGGTGCTAATGATGTAATTCTCCAGAACCAATCCCTGGGCTTTATATTTTTGTTCGATATGAAATTTCAGTTTTTTAAAAAATTCCGGCAGGCCCGGGAAAGGAACGATTAATTTGCCAAATTCTCTCAGCTGAGCATTGGATAAGGCTGGAAATCTTCCGTTCTGGATATACTTAAAAAATAAGTTCAGATAGGCATTTTCCGGATCCAGATTAACGCCTAACTTAGCCTGCTCGTCTTTCCAGACCCAGGTTTCGGCCCAGAAATCTTCCGGAGTAATGCCCGCGCTTCTCAGCATGGGGTTCTGCATATATTCAGGAATAAGAGTTAAATCGCAGTCATACAAGAAAACAATTATCGGCTGCAGATTGCGCATAACTGATTTAGAGGGAAGTAGTATAAATAATTTAAGAATTAGCAGACTAAGAAGAGAGGGGGATATTAAAGAATAGTAAAATGGCGAACGTCTTATATTAAATTTTCTGACCCAGCAAGTTAATGGCGAACCTCTTATATTAAATTTTCTGACCCAGCAAGTTAATGGCGAACCTCTTATATTAAATTTTCTGGCCCAGCAAGTTAATGGCGAACCTCTTATATTAAATTTTCTGGCCCAGCAAGTTAATGGCGAACCTCTTATATTAAATTTTCTGGCCCAGCAAGTTAATGGCGAACCTCTTATATTAAATTTTCTGACCCAGCAAGTTATAAGCTGGCCAGTCCGCAGCTGATTGCCTGACAGCGTTCTGGTCTCTATGGACTACAACAGTTAATTTTTCCAAACGGGTTTGCTGCCCATAGTTGCGCATAAATTCTTCTATTCCCCTTCCCAGATTAGCAATGGTTTCTTGGGGCGATTCTTCCACTGCGCCAGCCAGGACTCTCATTCTTATTGCCGGAATCAGTACTTGATTATATCCTTCTTCATGCGCAGCTTCTAAACCAGAATAAACAACTTTATCTAATGAAGATTGCAAATCATCAACAATAAAAACAACATCATTGAATTTTCCGCCGTGATTTGCGGCGCTGCCTCTGGCAACAACAGCCTGCAGATTAGATAACGGCATAGCTGCGACAGCTTGTAAATGATATTGATTCCCGGCAACTCTTTGAATTGCTCCATCAATTTTACCAAACCACAAGCCATTAGAATTTATTGCCGCCATAATAGCATCAGTTGGAATTTGAGTAATATCGCCTTGAATCAAGTAAAGCCCCAGATTTCCAATTTTTTTAATTATATTTTCATCCCTTTTATTGTTCATTTTACCCCCCCCCCCCTTTAAATCTCCGCTAAAATCCCATTAATCTCTTGTTTTAAAGCTTCTTTGGGCTTGAAGCCGATGATCCGGCCAACTTCTTTTCCCTTATTAAAGACAATCAAACAAGGAATTCCCTGCACGTCATGTTCCTGAGCCAGTTCAGGATATTCTTCCGTGGAAAGTTTGGCGAATTTTAATTTTCCGGTGTATTCCTGGCTTACTTCTTCAAATATCGGAGCTAACATCCGGCAGGGCCCGCACCAGGAAGCCCAGAAGTCAACAATTATCGGCAGTTTTTCATTAGTCTCTGGTTTAAAGGTTTGATCCGTTAATTCCGTTGCCATAATTTCCTCTTAAAGCTAAAGTTAATAAATTTTTGCTTTAAGCATTAAAAATGAAACAGAAGGCATCGTTCGAAAAGTGAGTGATTTTCGTGTTTTTAAGAATATTTTGGAAAGATCTAAATAATTAGGAAATGTTTATAAAATTAAATCATCTTCTAAGCAATATGGTGATAGGTAAGCGATTATTGTTGCTGGTTATTATTCTTAGTAGTTTAATTCCTTTGGCAGCTGCCGAGGAGGATGACTGCCTAGTCTATTTCTATGGAACCAACTGCGCTGAATGCGCTAAAGCTAAAGCGCATCTCAATTATCTTAAAACAAAGTATCCGCAACTGGAGATTAAAGAACTGGAGGTTTATTATAACCGGGCTAATACCCGGACCTTGGAAAAGTATTTTCAATCTTACAGAATTCCTGAAGCTTCGCAGGGCCTGCCAGTATTATTCATGCCCGGAAGTTATTTTGTCGGCTCTTCAACGATGATTGATTTACTGGAAAGCCGGATTTTAGATAACCAAAACAGCGCCTGCTCCACCGTAGAGGGAGAGAAAGCCCTGGGCCTGGTGGGAGAAAAAGAACCCCCTGACGTGCTGAACACCTTAACTTTAAGCTTAGTTACTAAAGCCGCTTTCAGAGATGCTTTTAGGCCGGGGATTATCGCTTTTTTATTAGTCTTCTTATTAATGCTGTCCTCTTTAAGAAAAAAAGAAAATGTCCAGCAGAGAGGAATACTGGCCGTAGCAGCCTTATTTATAGCTTCGTTATTATTTGGCTTGGGGTTATTATTTCAAGCACCAGTTTGGACAACTAAGGTTGTAGGCGCTCTAGCTATTTTTGCCAGCATTATCCGGATTAGAGGGTTTTTTGGCACCTGGAAAATTGTCTTTGAAGGCATTTCTGAAACTGCCGAACAAGAAATCATGGACTATCTCCGTTATTTATTTACGCCGTTGGGATTTATGATCGTTGGTTTTCTGATGGCAGTTCTGTCTACCGGCAGGATTAGCGAATTATTAAATTTATTAAGAACTCTGACCTTGGATGGGGTTTATAATTTCAAATTATTCAGTTATTTATTTTATCATTCTTTAATTATAATCATCATGCCGGCGCTGATGGTGGTTATTCTGTATCAGGCAGCTGAAAAACTGGATAAACATGCGGCCGATAAAGAGCCCTACAATGATCCTAAAGCCGAGAAATGGCGGGATCACACGCAGAAAGTGTTGAGGTTTGCAGTTAGTTCAATTATGCTGATCGTTGGGTTTTTGTTGTTATTTATATAGAGCAGGTATTAAGTTTACCCTAAAAATGACAAAATATTGTTAGCTGTGTTGCATAATTCATTTTTAATCAAAAGTTGCTAAATTTGTTTAATCGAGAACAACTATATTTAATCATTGACTATTTTAGATTTTATTTATGTAACACGGCAAATATTGTTAGTAATACTTTAATAGGTATAGCAAATGTATAGCGAAAGACACAAATAATTAATTAAAATAGTTGTATCTTTCGGAATATAGCACAGGTAAATGATCAAATAATTATGTCCTGCGCTATAGATCAATTTTAATGTAGGATCTATTTTTGTTCATCTATGAATCCAGTAAAACCAGTTTTCAGAATACTAGAGCAAACTCACCAGCCAACGATGCTGGAGCTGCTTAATAATTATACTCCATTTCAACTGCTGGTAATGACCATGCTGAGCGCCAGAACTAAGGATACTACAACGATTCCCATTGTTAAAGAAATGTTTAAGAACTATCCGCATCCGAAAGATTATGTTAACTTGCCAGTAGAGAAAATCGAGCAGCTGATTTATCGTGTTGGCTTTCATCGGGTAAAAGCTAAACATTTAAAGCAATTAAGCAGGATAATTCAAACAAAGTATCAGGGAAAAGTTCCCGAGACGTTTGAAGAACTGATCTTGCTGCCGGGCATTGGCAGGAAGACTGCTAACTGTATTTTAAATTATGCTTTTAATAAATCCACGATTGCTGTGGACATTCATGTTCATCGTATCGCTAACCGACTAGGATGGATTGACACTAAAACTCCTGAAGAGACCGAACAAGAGCTGCAGAGAACCGTTCCCAGAGAGGAATGGATAAATGCCAATAAGCTGTTGGTAGGGCACGGGCAAACTATCTGCAGCCCAATTAAGCCGAAATGCGATGAATGCGCGATTAAAAGATATTGCAATTATGGTTTAAGAGGTAAAATTGACCTCCTCCCCAACCATAAATGGTGGGGATTTCTTGCTCAACAGTTATTTAAATTTAGTTTGTAAATCCTAAAAATGCATAAACACCGCTCGGAATAAAATAACCCACCTAATAACCATCCTAATAATTATCCTAAAATCATCCTAGTCTTCATTCTGATTACTTGTTTTCGCCAAAGAAACAAAATGCCGGCCTAAATCCCGGACAATCCGCTTGTGATCCTGAGTTACCTGCAATAAATTCTGCAAATAGCGCCAGTGAGGCAGTTCCATAAAAATTAGGGCCTGCTCCAGAGTGATTTGTTTTTCAAGATATTCCGTTACCTCGTGATGGTGGGCTTCCAGAGTTTTAACGTTTTCTTCAAAGGATTTGATGTCGGCAATAGTATTTTTTAAATTAAGAAATTCATCATTAAGCAGATGATTGGTAATCAACTGGGCCTTGGATTTATTATTATTTAAAGCAGTTAATTTTAATTCAATCAGATAATGTATATACGATCGTAATTTATTTTGCAGCAATTGGGCTTCTTCCAGATTGCCCATGACCCCTTTAGCTTTAAGAATTAAAGTGTTAAGCTGTTCTTTCTGCTCCGCAGTTAATTGCTGCAAGAAAGGCAGGTGCTGATTAGTATTGGCTCTAATCGGCTTAAGCCAATGTTTTTTAAAGTCCGCTACAGTTTTTCCGAGGCTGGGCAAGGATTCAATCTCTTTTTTAAGCTCGCGCAGTGACATAACTGTTTTTTAGTTATTTTCTTTTATAAAACTATGCTCGCTGCCGGCTAAACAAAACCCAAATCTTTATAAACTGTCAATTAAAACACATCTAAAATGTTCTACCGCATCAAAATTAAAGACCATATCAGAGTGCCGCCGCGGATGTTTAACTTAACTAAAAAAGAAGCGGTATTGGCTAATATCAGGTTAAGCTATGACAATTATATTTCTAAAGAACTGGGTTTTGTCCTGAATGTGGTGGATGTAGGAGTCATTAAGGAAGGAGTTATCGTTCCCGGCGATGGCGCGGGATTTTATGAAACGGAATTTGAGTTATTAACCTTCAAGCCGGAGTTAAATGAATTAGTCTTTGGCAAAATCCGCGATATTACCGATTTTGGAGCTTTCATGGATATTGGCGGAGTGGAAGGCATGGTGCATATTTCGCAGAGCATGGATGACTTTGTATCTTTTAGCAAAGACAAAGTATTGCAGGGCAAAAAAACAGGACAAACCATTAAAGTTGGAGACAGGTGCAAAGCTAGGATTATTGCCGTCAGTTACAAAGATTTAAGCAATCCTAAAATCGGCTTGACCATGAGGCAGGAAGGTTTAGGCAAGATGGAATTAATTGACCATCAGGAAATTAAGAAGGAGGCAGCAACATGAGTTTAGATACAAAACTGAAAGAGTTTATTGATCTACGGAAAAGGCCGTTAGAGAACAATACCGGAAGCATTATAGCTTATTCAGTTCTAACTACAACTGGATCACTCAGAGCAGCAGAATTATTAATGGAAGGGCAGTATGTGGGGGGAATTGCCATGGCTGGAGTGAGCGCTGGTCTTGCTCTGGCAACTTATCTAAGGTATAAGGATGTAAGCAGTAAAGTTGATCTGGGCATAGAACAGAACCAAAAAATGAGAGAGAAACCGTTTACAGAAGAAGAGAAAAGATCTTACATCCAATCAATAATACAGGAGCTTAATACCAAAAAATGAGCAAGAAAAAATTTTGCAAACGCTGTAAGCTCGGGGTAGAAGGCGACACCTGCCCGCAATGTAAAACCAGTTCGTTCAGCAACAATTGGCAGGGAAGGGTATATATTACTGACCCGGAAAGATCGCTGATTGCCCAGAAAGTAGGCTATAAACTGAAAGGAGAATATGCTATTAAACTTAGATAAACCTAAATTTCACCGCAATTAAGGATTCAAAATGAAAGTTACCATCACTAAAAATCAACACAATGTATTGTTAAATCGAAGCGAATTAACCGGCGCTATCGAATTAGAAGGCGGCGCTACGCCCAGCAACAACGATTTAACGTTAGAATTGGGCCGGGGAAAAGATGCCAGCTTGGTGGTAATTAAAAAAATTAAAACCAGCTATGGCAGAGCTAAAGCTACCTTCAGCGCAGTTATTTATGATTCTCTGAAGGATAAAAATGATGTAGAACAGCAAACTAAGCACCAGCGCAAACAAGCTGAGGAAGCCAAAAAAACCGCTGAAGCGGCTTCAGCTTAATTGGGGAGACAAAATTATGGCGGACAAAAAAGGAACCAAAGCTAAGAAAGAAGGCAAAAAATTAGCTCAATTGTATACCATTTCTGGAAGTTCCATTACTCGTAAAAATAAGTTCTGCCTCAAGTGCGGACCGGGAGTATTTCTAGCCCAGCACAATGACCGGGTAGTCTGCGGCAAATGCGGATACATGGAAAAAACTTCCAGGAAATAATCGCCAACTATCTTTTTTCCAGAAATTCCTTTAATAATTTCCAGCGGTCAGTTCTGGCATATTGGTCATATTCTTCCCTGGTCATTTCCGCAATAGTTTTAGCGCAGCCGTTAATGATGAAAGCTGTGGACAACTCGGATTTAGTATGGGGCTGCGGATATTCTCCCCTCTCTTCGCTAATCAGGCGGCCTGAGACCGTGGAAACAAAATGCGCTGGGCGCTCTAAATTCCCGTCAAAATAAGCCAGAGCCATGACAAAAGAAGCTTCCACATAGCCGCGCCGGTCAGCTCGAGCAATTTCCAGAAAATAAGGCAGTCCTTTATCTTTTAATTCCCGACCGACTTTAACTCCAGGATAACCCTCCCGCGAGGGGATTACAAAGGCCGAATCATCAGCGATAACAGGACAGCAAACGACCGCATAAGCTACGCGGACTTTATGCTCGGAAATTTTTTCAATGGAATGATCGTCTTCGGAAATTTGCAGTTCTAATGAAGAAATTTTAAATTTATCTCCCAGAGAGCGCTGGGCTGAAGTTACCTTTCCAGGATTGCCGGTGCAAAAATAAAGATCAGCCGGCGGCAAGGGCTTTTCTACCGCCAATGAACCATCAATTAATAACCAGCCTCTAGGCCCGTAAACTAAATCATAATTTCTAAATGCTTCTTTCTGAATCTCAGCTGAAATTCGCGGATCGCCTAATTTAAATGCCATCGTTAATTAACCATGTCAATGCCTAACTCTGACTCTATTTCATTCTTTCCTTTCTCAAAATGGCGGTGGTCTTCGCCATAAATCTGCGGGGATTTAACTCCGGTAATAATCAGCATGGTTCGAATAGTTCTTTCCAAATCCTTGTAAATTTGCGCTCCCCAGATAATTTTAGCTTTGGCATCTAATCGTTCAGCTACCGTTTCCACGATTTTCCTGGACTCATCCAAAGTAAGGTTTTCTCCGCCGGAAATGTTAATTAAAGCGCCAGTAGCGCTGGAAACATCTACATCAATCAGCGGATTCTCCAGAGCTTTAGTAACCGCTTCAATGGCCCGGTCTTCCGAATCGGATTCGCCTACGCCGATCATAGCTACTCCCCCTTCGCTCATGATGGCTTTCACGTCGGCAAAATCCAGATTGACCAATCCGGTTTTGGTAACTAATTCAGCGATGCCTTTTACCGCATTAGTGAGAATTTCATCCGCGACCTTAAAAGCTGTCTGCAGCGGCAGGTGGGGAGCTAATTCCAATAATTTTTCATTGGGAATAACAATTAAAGTGTTAACTGACTGCTCCAGTTTTTCCAACCCGATCAGGGCATTTTCAAAGCGATGCGAGCCTTCCATGGTAAAAGGAATAGTTACCACGCCAACGCTCATGATGCCCATTTTTTTGGCTAACTGGGCCACAAATGGCGCGCTGCCCGTGCCAGTTCCTCCGCCTAAGCCGCAGGTAATAAACAGCATATCCGAGCCCTCAATTAGTTTTTTTAAATCATGCTCATTCTCCCGAGCGGAATCTTCCCCGATTTTAGGATTAGAGCCAGCCCCTAAGCCTTTCGTCAGTTCTCTGCCGATCAGCAGTTTCTGGTCAGCCGTAGTGTACAGCAAGTCCTGCGCATCGGTATTTATGGCAATCGTAACAATTCCTTTAATGCCCACTTCGGAAATTCTGTTAACGGTGTTATTACCGCCGCCGCCGCAGCCGATAACTCTAATTCTAGTTTTCTGCTTAGAAATCAATTGCTCCAGTTCCGCGTCAATATCCAGAGTAGCCTTTTGATAAGAAATTTTGGAAAAAGAATCCACCTGATCAGTATAATTAAGTTTCTCAGCCATATCTTACCCCCCCTTTCTCTGGAAGGGAGGCATCTTGAAGATATATAAAGATTATTATGATTAAAAATAAGGTTTAATAATTATTTACCAGCCGGCTTCTCTTCCGCTTTTACTTCCTTTTTCTTAAACAGAACTTCCTTAACGCCCGTTACTTCCAGCAGTTTTTTGGTTAGCAAATCAGTTAAAACTGCGGGAAAATCTACTGGCAAAGTAATTTCAACTTGATTATCAGCAACCTTCACTTCCACTTTTTCCCGAGGAATTCTTAACACATTACCAAGGTAAGATTTAACTTTTTCACTGGCATCAGTAATTTTCCTGACTATTTTAAAAGAATACATTACTTCTCGGCCAGCCAGCGGATGATTGAAATTAACAATGATTCTTCCTCCTGAAACACGGGCGACAATGCCCCGCTCGCCATCCACATCAATTTGCAGCCCCGGCTGCGGCTGGACTTTATGCTCAATAAAGGTGCTCATCGGCACGATTTTCATTTTCTTGATATCGCGTTTGCCAAAAGCCTGTTCAGCCGAGAGGGTAATTTCATATTCCTGGCCCACTTCTTTGCCAACCAATTCTTTATCCAGCCCGGGCAAAACCTGGTTTTCCCCAATACAAATAATCTGCGAAGCAAAGATCATTCCCTGGGTAGGCAGATTATTCTGTTCAGCGACCGTCTTTTCGGTAGTGTCAAAGACCGTGCCGTCAGTTAACCGGCCGGTATAATTCAGTTCAATAAAATCATGTTTTTCGATAGTCTCAGACATAATTCAACTTGTTTAGAGCATGATTTATAAGCTTTTTTGTTGTGTTAAATAAAATTTCCAACTACCCCCGCCGCCGCAATATACGAACGATGATCCTAAATTATTTTTCTTTTCCAGCAATAGCCTAAATCCGAAAAATAATCTTTCAAATAAACTTCATTATCCTAAATTATTTTTCTGTTCCAGTAATAGCTTAAATCCGAAAAATAATCTTTCAAATAAACTTCATTAAGCTGCTGGTTTATTGCAAAAATGCCCTTAAATTTCTTGCCGAAATATTTTAACTCTTTCAATAAACTGTCTAAATCGTCCAGGGGCGTTATACTGTAATTGCCGGATTTTCCAACTTTTCGATAAACCGATTTAGCATACCCTCCTTCCAGAATTAGTCTTTCCAAGGAATAACGGGATGATTTTCTTATCGGCTTAATTTCCAGTCGGGCATGGGCCGGGTTCTTCCACACTCGAACGGCCTTGATGCAAAATCTGTCCTTGACTGAGACTGAATATAATGCTGGCGTTTCTTGGACCGATTCTTTCATAATGGAAAATTATCCAGAATCTCCTGTATAACTCGATCTGGGGTTAAATTGGTGGTGTCAATAACTAAATCAAATTGAGATTCATCCAGAATATCGATATGGTATAATTTCCTGTACCTCTCCTGGTCGGTTTTAATGCGCTGTTTAATCTTTTTCTTCAGTTCTTGGAGAGAACTAACGGCTTCCTCATTTCTGGAAAGAGAAGCTTCCTTATTATTTAGATCTTTCCAAATTCTGCGGGCGGCTTCATCAAGGGAAACCTTTAAGAAAATTTTGAAGGATTTCGGCAGGAAATGAAAATGAACGCGGCCTTCAACAATGGCTGTTAGTCCTTCTTGATCTATCTCCAGAGCTTTTTCTCTTATTCTTTCGTCAACTTGGCGGTGAATCTCCGGATGGTTTTCAGTATATTTAAGGAATTCTTCCAATGCCATTCCTTTTTCTTTAGCCATCTCCCTAAAAATGCCGCCGGCATACACTCTTTCAGCCTCAAACTTGTTAGCTAAGATTTCCGCAACAGTGCTTTTGCCGCTGCCGGGGTCGCCAGAAATTGTAACAATCATTAATTAGTTTAATTAGAAAGCAATAATTAATAAAAGTTATTAAATCAGCAATTTGTACTTCTAGAGTGGTAAAACAACTTTAAAAGGATGCGCATCTTCTGGAAACCATGGACTGGGATACTCCGCCAGGAAGGCGCTTGGAAAAAGAAGAGGCAGCTAAAGATAAAGTTGAAAATCTGGACCAGGGAAACCTACTAAGAAAAAATACTGCTGGCCGGGGGGTAATTATTATTTCAGTGTTATTAGCTCTGGTTTTAATCAGCGCTTTTGTAATCAGGCCAGCCTTAATTGGCTATAGCGTGGTCAGGCAAGTGGATAACGCTAATATCAGCGTTTCGGAATTGGGAGCAACACTGCAGGAGTTAAGAACGGAATTAGCTTCCACTAAAGCCAACTTGTCATTATATTCGGAAGTATATGATAAAGTTTGGACTGAAGTAAAAACCACCACGGGGGATCTTACTAGTTGTTTATCTGAAAAAGAAGGTTTAACTCTGGAGATTGAAACGGTCAAACATGAAGCAGAACTGGAATTAGTGGAGTGCCGGCAGCAGCAAACTACAGCTGCAGAAGCAGTAAATCGGCAATTGGCAGAGAAAGATAAAAAAATTGCTGAAGCGGAACAAAAATTAACTGATTTAAAAGAGGACCTTGATGAATTTGCGTTTAACTTAGCCCGAAGCGTTTGCTGCAAAGCCAGGGTGGATAATCCTAATATTAATTCTTACGAAATTTCCAACAATCGGCTGGTTTGTTTGGAAGACGGAGAAGTTGCTTTAAGCTGCTAATGAATTTGAGTGTTCCAGTTCAGTGTTGCAATGAAAAGTATTATACACTCTGTAAATGTTTTAATAAATAATCGCAACTGTCTGCCACTCCTTGTCCAAACAAACCATCTTGAATTTTTTTTTGTTCATAGAAAAGTAATGTCGTTTCATTGTTATCGAAATGAAAAACAATTCTGTTTTCAGGCTGGTTAAATAAAAATAATTCTAATCCAAAATCTGTTTCATTTATGAAAATGAAAGATTTATCTGCATCAATTTTGCGATATTGTTTTAAGTCGGCCTTTTTAATTAAATTAAAGAATGCCGTGGCTTTATTTAGAAGGTCTGCAGAAATATTTTTAAGTTCTTTTGTATACTCAACAAATTTATCTATTTGTTCAAAGAAATTGTAGGTTTTGAATTTTTTTTCTGTAATCATATTTAAAGCATTTAATTTTTGCGGTCTTTAATATTTAAATAGGAAGGAATTAGCTTTCTGATTTAAATGTTTTTCTGGAGTAATTTTATTCCCGAAGCTAGTGGTTATTTGTTGGATAAACTATAAAAATCAATCTTATGTCCTCAACTTACCTTACTTTTTCATATTTGCTTTTAGTAATATCGCCGAAATGATCCAGAACTAATTGCTTCAGCCAAAACCCGGCGCTTCTAACTAATCCCCACTGCTGAAACCGGCGCATGGAAGTAGTGGCATAAGTATCTATCAGCGCATACCTGCCATAAGGCAATAATTTTAAAATTAAATTTTTCTGTTCACGGATTTCTCGCTGATGGTCATAGCCGTTAACGGCATCAAAATGCCTCTTTCGGCAAATTAGCACCCCGCCGACCCAGCCCTGGTATAATTTGGTTTTATTGGCGATATTTTTAATGAAGCTGTGTAATTTAAACGCTGGGCTTGATGGCTCAGGCTTTACTTTAGTCGTAGCGACAGAACAGTTCTCGTTAAACACCGAATTTATTTTTTGTAAAGCATCTTCGTCTAAAATCGTATCTGCATCTAAAAAAACCAGAATTTCCCCCTGAGCTTTGCTGGCTCCATGATTTCTGGCTCTACTTACATTAGCTTTAGGCATCTTTAACAGCTGCAGCCGGTCATTAATGCGCTTGCCAACAATCTCTTCGGTTTTATCCGTACAGCCGTTGGCAACTACAATCGCCTCAAAGTTCTGAAAGGTTTGTTGTTTTAGGCCGTGCAGGGTTGACCTAAGATAATTCTCTTCATTATGCGCGGGGATAATAACAGAAATTCTTGGAACCACCACCCCAGTTGAGTAAAGATAATATTAAAGGATTTGTATATTGGAATGAACATATTACATAACTGGTTTAACCTAACTAAATATCCAAATAATTAACCGCCCAGAGCATGGAACGATCGCAATAATAAAACCATGTTTGAAACGGTTTTCCGCTGCTGTTAAGCACTTCCGGATAACCTTGGTATTTCTCGATCATTTCCGTATAAGCTTGTTTATATTCCTTAGCTTTTTCCTTGTCAAAATGCTTTACCAGCTTAATAAAAAAGGGCCCCATGTGCGTCCAAACGGCATTGCTTTCATAATCTTTCATCGCTAATTTTTCCTGCCAGATGAATTTAACGCCATCGGCAGTTTTAGTATATTTCAAAGGGAAAGGCAGGTCTAATTCATTCTCCTGAATTTTCCTGATGGCTGATTCCATCATTTCCTTATCTTTAATTAAACCTAAGATAAACGGAAATAAATTGGCATCGCCGGCAACATAATTTTTCTTCCGCAGATCGTCAAAGAAAAATTCGCCGCTCCAAAAATGGCGCTTTAACAAATCCGAATAGTTAAATTCAGCCAAAGGGTTGATTAATTTCATCCCCGCCAAGTCTTTAGCCAGCAATCCCGCCATCGAATTATCATAGCAAGAACTTTTTCTTACCGCAAAATCCTTCATAGAAGAGAACTGTTTTTTGGGCGTAACCAGCCCGGTTTGCTCCTCGATAATCTCTTTGAAAAATCGCCGGATTTCCTTATTCAAGAATTGCTGATACGGAAGATAATGAAACTTGGAAATTTTAATGGCATGAATCAGCCAGGGCAAGGAATCTGCCGCCTCGGCAGGAAAATCAAAGGGTTTGCCTTCTGGAGAAATCGTGGCAGTGATTTTTCCGGATTCCTTAAACCGGTTAAGAGCATAGCGCAGGGTTTGGTCTATCTCTGTTTTATAATCATGTTTCAATAAGGCCTGCGCGCACCAGCCAAAATCTCTGGTCCAGAATCCCGGAAAGTTTTGCCTGGACGTCTGGAAATAGCGGCCGTTCCAGCAATCCCGGACTATTTGTTCACAGATTTGTTCCGCAGTCCCTTCATATTTTTTAGGGCTGATTCTGGTCTTAAAACTGCTGAGAAAAACTTTCGATCCTTGCGTTAAATAATCTGCAAAAGAGGCCATCAGCTGGAGTTTTAGATGAGGAAATATAAAAAGATATGCCTTCAAAACAATTATTTTGGCTGTTCATAGGCTTTGTGTAAAAAGTCCTAATTTTGGCTTACTTTATACACACCCTCTTGGCTTTCTACACGGAAGAGAGGTTTAACCCCTGTTTTGAGAATAGGTCTTTCGGATTGTTTGGGTAACAGTTACGTTCCCTTCATTATCCGCTTTTTCAGTGATGATATATTCAACCGCAAAAATATGCTCTAATTATCAGAATTATCTATACTACAATTATCCTTAATGATTTACAAACACCTTCTCATAATTCAGCCAAATCTGTTCAGCCACTTCCTTCTCAGATAATTCCTTAATCTCCGCAATTTTCTTAATTGTTTCCACCACAAAGGCCGGTTCGTTTCTTTGCTCGGGGAAAGGGCTGAGGTAAGGCGCATCAGTTTCCGTTAACAATTGTTTTAAGTCCACCATTCTCACTAAAGTTTGGAAGCTGTGAGATCGTAAGATATTCGGCGGAATGGAAAAATAATGCCCCAGTTCCGCGGCTTTCTTAATTAAGTTTTTCTTGCCGGAAAAGCAATGATTAACAACGGGTATTTCTTTATCTTTAATTTCCTGCTCCAAAATTTCCAGGCATTCTTTCTCCGCTTTGCGGGAATGAATCACCATTGGCTTCTTTAACTTGAGGGCAAACTTAATGATCCGCCTAAAATTATCGGCTTGCTGCTGATAAGTCTTTCCCTTATCCGCCCAGTGAAAATCCATGCCTACTTCGCCAATTGCTATAACTTGGGCTTTATGCTTCTCCATAAACTTAAATTCCTGTGCTAGATTAATAGGAACCACCTGCCGGGGCAAGCCGATTTCAGCTTCGGCTAAACCCAAGGCGTCAATGGGATAAATGCCTAAACTAACTTTGATTAAAGGATCTGTTTCGGCTAGGGCCAGGACTTCTTTATTAGCCGCTGGATTGACGCCGGAACAGAGGATAGCTTTCAAGCCGGCCTTTTTAGCTCGTTCCAGAACTTGATCTAAATCGGGCTTGAATAAGTTATGGTTCAAATGGCAATGAACGTCAACAAGATTCATTTTAATAGTTTTACCGCCAGATGATTTAAAGTTTTCTGGCCTTTTTGGTCTTTCGATTTTTTTTAGAAGATTTAGCGAAATAAACTACTACAAAAACGATTATCAAAATCGAAATAATCATCACTGCATCCAGAATGTAAGCAGTTAACGTTCTGGAGGGAAATGGGTTAACAATAGCTCCCGTTGGAAGAGCGCTGAAAGCAGGCTTATCATCCACAACAGGCAAAACCTCATTCTCAGATGGCGGCAGCAGGTTGGTTAGCCCTGGCGCAGGAGTAGTTTCTGAAGGCGATTCAACAGCCGCCGTTTCTTCTGAACTAGTTTCTGAATTAGGCGCCCCATATCCGGATGAGCCTCCGGCATCGCCGAAAGAACTGGGCGGTGCCTCTGCGCTGATTAACCCCTTCACGCCGGAATGCCTAAGGCCGGTGATTTTAAAAACAGAACCTTCATCAAAGCAGGAATAATTTTGCACAGTAATTCCGCTAGAATTGCCTATGCAACCAGTAAAATCCATTTCCTGGGCTTCCTGGCATAAAGAGCTTATTTCCGAGATAGAACTAATTTCAACATCTTTAACGCATAAGCCGATAAAATTATTGTCTGGCAAGTGCAGAGTTTTGCTGCCGGAAAATTGCGGCCCTAAATTAATAATTAGCGAATCGGCAGCCGCGAGGAGGCTTATTTTTTTAAAATCCAATGGGCCTAGAGAAAAATTATAGCTGAAATTAACCAGCAAATTCCGGCCGTCGCGCAGCTGGACTTCTTTAACCCCGCTAAAACTGCCGGTGGCATTTTGTCCATCAATCGTCGCATTTAAGCTGGTTACCCCGCTGCTGTTGATATCTTGCCAATTGCCGCGAAGCATGTCTATCTCGTCGGGAATTCCATCGGCATCAGCATCGGTAGAATTGACTAAGAAAGAAATCCTTGCAGTATTATTAATATTATTAAACAGATCATTGGCTGTAATAGAAATATTATAAAAACCCTGCAGATTAGGAATGGTTAAAGAAGCATTATAATATAAACCAGAAAAGATCAAGGGTAAAGACATCTGCGTCTGATTCGGGTAGTTAATTAACGCTAACACTGAATCTAAGCCGGAATCATCGGTGGCATTGACTATTAAATCTAAGGTTGAACTAACATTTAAAGGGCTAGCCGCCGCAGTTAAAATAGCAGCCCGGGGAGGGACAGCTTCAGTATAGTAGATCGTTATATCGTCTATTTCCCGCAGAGCGAATTTATCCTGCTTAATTTTATCAGCATAAATCCTTAAAGCATCAATAGCTGTATTCTGGTTAAAAGGAACATTGGAAGCCAGCAGAGCGCCATTAACGCTAACATTAAACATAGAATGATCTAATGACATCAAAACCTGAATGGAGGCGTTTCCCCCGCTAATTACGGCTATTTCAGCCGTGGAATTTCCTTGAGCATAACCAAAGCCTTCTTCATGAGCAAAGCCATTTTTCGTCCCCCCCCATTTTAAGTTAACCGCTACCCCATGGGAATCACTGTCGGCTGGCGAGGCCAGGGTAGAATTTTCTCCCAACTGCAGCCACAATTCATAATCCTTAGCCTTCTTGGTTTGCTTAAAATTAAAAGTAAAAGTCCAATTTAAAACTCCATAACTGCGTGGTGTAAGGGCCTGGCTGATTAACGGCCTGTTTCGAGCCCGATCAGTATCAAAAACTAGACGACGATTTTTGATTTTGGCATTGGACTGGGAATTAGATTTGGAATTGCCTATAATTACTGGTTCAATACTCCGATCATCCAGATCCTCAGCGCTGGAATCGTTCTCATTTCCTTCATTATCGTCTTTACTTTTATTGTCATTCTCTTTATCATCATCTTCTTCATCATCTTCTTCATCACCTTCTTC
>Ga0209542_10001095_pt1 | contig 64678 bp, 60 predicted proteins | sample RifCSPhighO2_01_FD_184028 | JGI IMG/M metagenome (GOLD analysis project Ga0209542, IMG submission 184028) | Soil microbial communities from Rifle, Colorado - Rifle CSP2_plank highO2_0.1 (SPAdes) (version 2) | ecosystem: Environmental > Terrestrial > Deep subsurface > Rock core/Sediment ...
ACAAAGAGAAATAGCTAAAAATACGGTTAAACGTACGTACAAATTTTAATGATGCTGAGAAAATAAAGGTTAGATATTAAAAAAAGAAAATACAGGCAAAATTACTTAATTTTCAGAGGTTCCTTAAGTAAATTAGTTTTCCTATGCTTGAAATTTTTCAATACAGCTTTATTGTCCGCGGTCTTGAGGCGGGTATCATCATTGCGATGATTGCCCCGTTTATTGGCATGTTTCTGGTTTTAAAAAGATACTCGCTTATTGCCGACACCCTCTCGCACGTATCGCTGGCCGGTGTGGCCTTAGGGTTACTATTGCAGATAAATCCTCTTATCACGGCAATTGGCGCTTCGGTTTTGTCGTCTTTTTTCATCGAGCGGCTACGCATGACCAAGAAAGTGTACAGCGAATCGGCACTCGCCGTATTTCTATCGGGTAGTCTGGCGTTGGCAGTTATTCTTATCAGCCTTTCGCATGGCTTCAACGTCAATCTTTTTAACTATCTATTTGGATCAATCATCACTGTCCGGCAGTCGGAAGTGTTGATAATCGGCGGCTTGGGAATAGTGGTAATTTTTCTACTTATGGCTTTCTATAAAGAGCTTGTATTTATCACATTTGACGAAGAAGCAGCCCAGGTAAGCGGCATTCCCACTAAATTGATCAATATGATTTTGATTACCCTGGCGGCACTTACCGTGTCGCTGGCCATCCCCACCGTCGGCATCCTTTTAATCTCGGCTCTAATTGTGATTCCGGTAATCACCGCCCTACAGTTTAAGACCAATTTCCACCGCACCATATGGCTGGCGGAAATTTTTTCGCTTTTTTCAGTGGTGGCCGGTATTTTCATCTCTTTTTACCTTAACCTATCAACCGGGGGCACCATTGTTCTTATTACAATACTGTTATTTGCTTTAGTGATTACCTGTAAAAAAATAATGGAGAAATAATATGATGACAAAAACTTAAAGCTAAAATCTCAAATGTCAAATCCACATCTTAAATCTGTAAAACTAGATAAGATAAATAGTTTTTAGTTGTGGTTTTACGTTTTGACTTTTGAGTTTTGATTTATATATCTTATTGTTGCATCGTTTCCGTCGCACCGCGCGAGAGTACTTCCCGGGGTTTTGATCCTTCTGACGGGCTTACGTAACCTGCCGCTTCCAGTTCGTCCAAAATTCGGGCAGCCCGAGCATAACCGATCTTCAAACGCCTCTGAAGCAAAGAAGCGGAAGCTTTATCAAACTGGCTGATGGTCTCCACTGCCTGGTTAAAATACGGATCATTGTCACGACCGGCCACCTGTGTGCTACCAGCTGTACTCATAATCGGAGCGGCTTGCCTGGTGATCTCTTGCGTATAATGCACAACCGGCACCTGCGATTTGAGAAATTTTACCACTTCGCTGACTTCTTTTTCAGTAATATAAGGCCCCTGGATACGGCGCGGCTTGGCCTGGTCGGGCGGCAGATAAAACATGTCGCCTTTGCCAAGCAATTTCTCGGCACCTGGCATATCAATAATTACGCGCGAATCAATCATTGAGGAGACATTAAAAGCCACCCGGCAAGGAATATTGGCTTTCATCAGACCGGTAATTACATCAACCGATGGCCGTTGGGTGGCCAGCACCAAATGGATGCCAACCGCCCGGGCTTTTTGCGCCACCCTGGTGATCAGGTCTTCTGCTTCACCGGCGGCAAACATCATCAGGTCGGCAAGCTCGTCAATCACAAAAATCACATAAGGTATTTTTTCCACTTTTTCCAGTTCGTTATAGCCGGCCAAGTTACGAACACCGGCAGCGGCCAGTAGATTGTAACGATTCTCCATCTCCGCACCCGCCCAACGCAATGCCGAGATCACCTTGGTGGAATCGGTGATCACATCAGTCAAAAGGTGCGGAATACCGTTGTACTGCGTCAGTTCGACCTGTTTTGGATCAACTAAAATCATCCGTAGCTCATCGGGGCGAGTTCGCATCAGAAGCGTGGAAATCCAGGCGTTTAGCAATACCGATTTACCGGAGCCGGTGGTTCCGGCAATCAATATATGCGGCATACGGCCAATGGTGGTGGCCTGCGGCTCGCCGGCCACATCCAGCCCCAGAGGAACAAGTAGTGGATCTGTCTTGTTGGCCAAAGCGCCTGAGGTAAGTAATTTTTTGAGAGTGACAATCTCCGGTTTTTTGTTGGGAATCTCGATTCCAACCAACGACCGACCTGGGATTGGCGCTTCGATACGCACCTGACCTGTTGGAGCAGCCAGAGCCAAAGCCATATCATTAGCCAAGGCTGTGATTTTAGACAACTTGGTGCCCATGGTGATCTCAATGGCATACTGGGTCACAGTCGGGCCAAAATTCACTTCAGCGACACGGGCTCTTATACCAAAGCTATCCAGTGTTTTCTCAATAATATCGGCGTTCATTTTCACATTACCCCGGTCAGCCTCTTTCTGTGTCACATCCTGAAGCAGTGAAAGCGGCGGATAAATCCAGGTAGTGGATGATGATCCTGAGACTATTGGCTTGATGGCAAACTCTTTACTCGTTGTAGCTATCAGCTTTTGACTGGCTATCGGACTGGCTAAAGTGGGACTTTTGGGCTTTTCTGCTGCTGTTTGATCTTTAATAAAAGAACTCCCGCTTTGCTGTTTATCGGCCTGGTTGATGATCAGATCTTTTTTCCCGTTAAGTGGACCTTTTCCGGAAATCCGGCCGGAAAACACTCCGCCTAGACTTTTAAGAACTTTCAAAATGGAAATAACGAAAACATCAATTGATGTGTCTAAAAATAAAATTAAACCAATTATTAAAGTGACCAGTAGGATGATGGTAGCTCCGGCCTGGGAAAAATCAAGCGCCAGATTTTCACCGATTGCCCGTCCGGTATCGCCGGAATGAAAAAGGCCAAGCATGGCAATAAATAGCATAGTGATGCCAATCGAGACATTGGGCTTAATAAACTTCAATTTTTTAGTGTTAAAAAAATGCCCGGCCAGCAAGATAATAATAAAAGGTGCAATTAAAGACAGACCGCCAAATAAGCCCACCATAATCTGATTGATCTGATAGAGAATTCTACCCTCGCCCCCACCTGAAGCAAGAAGATTAAAAAAAGAGACAAGAGCAATAAGCCCAATCGCAATCAGGATAAAGCCGACAATATTGAAAAAAGTTTTAGTACTAACTCTAAATTTTGAAAATATTGTTTTTCTTCGTCTGCCCATAGCGTTTATATTGTAAGCAAATGTGCAGGTAAAATCAAATAGCAGATTTAAGACGCAGTTGCCTATTATAAGGCCTGTCAAATCTCCGGTTAAATATTATTTTTAAAAATCAGATTCCGAACTTTCAAATCAAGCTTTTTTAATTCGTATTAATTATTTCTCTTGATGTTCTGTGCGTTGATTAATCATCTCCAGATTGATTCTTCCCTGATTGTCTAACTGATACACTCGCACCTCCACTTCCTGCCCAAGCTTGACAACATCTCCAGGGTTTCGCACATAACCTCTGCCCATCTTGGAAACGTGGACCATCCCTTCTTTTCCAGGCAATATTTCCACAAACGCTCCAAAAGGCAAGATTCTTTTTACCGGGCCTTTAAATGTCTCACCGACCTGCACTTCACGAGTGATGTTTTCGATGAGCTTGGCCGCTTCTTCCACTTTGGCTTTGTCAATACCGCTTATGGTGACTTTACCGTCATCGGAGACATTGATTTCAGTCTGAGTTTTGGCAATCAGGGCACGGATGTTTTTTCCGCCCGGCCCAATAATTTCGCCGATTTTATCAGGTGGCGGCGTCAGAAGGATCACTTTGGGTGCAAACTGTGAAAGCTCTTTTCGTGATTTGGAAATCACTGCCGTCATTTTACCCAAAATATACATCCGGCCGTCTTTAGCCTGTGCTAACACTTTAACTATCATCTCGTCGGTCAATCCGGCGATTTTCACATCAAGTTGAATGGCGGTAATGCCGTTGGCCGAACCGGTCACTTTAAAGTCCATGTCGCCTGAAAAATCTTCAATTCCCATGATGTCGCTTAAAATAATGTAGTCTTTTTCCGACTTGGAATATAGACCCATGGCAATTCCGGCTACAGCTGCTTTGATCGGTACTCCCGCATCCATCAATGCTAAAGTCGAACCGCAGGTTGAAGCCATCGAAGTTGAACCATTGGACGAAAGAACCTCAGACACTATACGAATAGTGTATGGAAATTCCTTACTTGAAGGTAGTACCGGTTCAATGGCTTTCTCAGCCAAAGCTCCATGTCCAATCTCGCGTCGTGACGGCGAACCGATTCGACCCGTTTCCCCGACCGAGTACGGCGGCATGTAATAGTGATGCATGTAGCTTTTAGCTTCCTGGCCCTCTGGTCCTTCGATAAGCTGCTCCAGAGACGGTGCGCCCAAGGTGGCAATCGATAGCACCTGAGTATCACCCCGCTGAAAAAGACCGGTGCCGTGAGTGCGTGGAAGTACCGCTATGTCCACACTGATTGACCGGATCTCATCAGGTTTGCGGCCGTCAATCCGCTTTTTGGTCTCAAACACCTTCTGGCGGATCATTTGGAAAATCAAATAGTTAATGGCTTTAGTAATGGTTTTGCGATCGTACTCCTCATCGTTTTTATAAGCTTCATAAACCGTTTCTACCAGCTCGGTGAGTGTGTTTGTGTCGCCAAACTCCTTGGCGGCTTTTTCGTCAATAATGCTCTGCAGATTATTAGAATAATCTTTCTTTAAAATCTGCAGCAATTTTTCGTCGTATAAAACATCAGACACCTCTTCTTTTGGCTGGCCGATTTTTTTTCGCAAATTTTCTATAAACTCGATGATTTTCAGGTTGGTTTCACGGGCCAGTTTGATGCCGGCGATCACCATCTCTTCGGAAACCTCTTCGGCCTTAGTCTCGATCATATTCACTTTATCTTTGGTTGAAGAGACCACTAAATCTAAAACCGAGTATTTTTCTTCCTCTTCAGTGGGGTTGATGATATATGAACCACGACCTTCCTCACCCTTTACATAGCCAATCCTGACTATACTAATTGGGCCCTGCCAGGGAATAGGTGAAACATGCAATGCCGCAGAAACCGCAACAGCCGCTAAAATCTCCGGCGGGTTAACGGCGTCTACCGAAAGCAGAGTGATAATGATCTGCACATCGCGCTTGTAGTTTTTAGGAAAAAGTGGACGGATCGAACGGTCAATGATGCGGCCTTTTAAAACCGCTTCATCAGATGGCCGGCCTTCGCGCTTTACCCAACGGCTGCCTTTGATAATACCACCGGCATACAATTTTTCCGCATATTCAATGCTCAGTGGAAAATAGTCAATGTCCTCCCTTTGACGGCCAGCCACCACCGTCACCAATACACAGGTGTCACCCATCCGGGCAAACACCGAGGAGGTGGCAGATTGTGCCATCTTGCCAAACTGCAAAGTGATCTTCTGACCATCGATATCAACCGATTCTTCGATGACTTTCATATAAAAAAAATAGTACATCCTGAGAGTTTAAGCGAAGGATTCTGTCCCGCCGCGGCGGGATAAAACTCTTCGCTAAAAAATAACTTAACTCTCAAAAAGATGAAAATAATAATATTTCATCGCTTCAGTTCCAGTTTCTTAATCAAACCCTTATACCTTTCATCATCCAACTTACCTAAATAATTGAGGATGCGTCGGCGTTTGGCAATCACTTTCAATAAACCGCGCCGTGAATGATTGTCTTTTTTGTTTTCCTCCAAATGTGAAGTGAGTTTCTGGATTTTGTGGGTTAAAAGCGCTACCTGCACCTCGGGTGAGCCCGTATCACCCTTTTTTTGCGCATATGAGGTGATAATCTGTTGTTTGTCGTCTTCTAATATTTTCACCATACTGGCAGATTATAATAAAAGATATCACAAGTTGCAAGCGATTTCCGATATGCGAAAAACTTTGTCATTGCCGTCCAAATACCCCAATTTCAAGCTCGTTGGCCTGGCTTTATTGATCGTTTTTCTTATTGTTTACGCGTATTATGTCCCTCCACAAAACCTCTTTTTGGTTTTGCCTTTTATCCTATTTCTAAGTATAGCCATCTATATCATGACGTCTTTTTTTCTTAATATAAAAATCCGGCAACTGACGACCTTAGCGGTGTTTCTTTTTTTTCTAATTAACTACTGGGTGGGTTTCCAAATACTAAACACTATCCTTTTAGTTTGTTTTATAATTGGTTTGGCAATCTTGATTAAGTAGCCAGTAGTAAGTAGTTAGGAAAAACAAAAAAAATTTATTTCTTACTACTTGCTACTTTCTACTAACTCTAAACATTAACGTTTTTTGGATAAATGCTATCCGAGTTTTGATTAAAAAATGGACAAAAAATTCTACATTACCACTACCTTGCCTTATGTTAACGCCATTCCCCATATCGGGTTTGCAATGGAGGTGGTTCGCGCCGATACAATAGCCCGTTACCACCGCCTACTTGGCCACGAGGTGATCTTCAATACCGGCACCGATGAACACGGTCAGAAAATTTTTCAAAAAGCCAAACAAATGCATCTTGAACCCCAAAAATACTGCGATATCAATGCCAAAAATTTTCAAGATCTAAAAAAAATCCTTAATCTAAGCTTTACTAATTTTATCCGTACCACTGACCCGTTGCATATTAATGCCGCTCAGGAATTTTGGCGGTTATGTGAAAAAAATAATGATATTTACAAAGCTAAATATCAGATCAGATACTGCGTTGGTTGCGAACTGGAAAAAACCGACTCGGAACTTGTTGACGGACACTGCGAGGTCCACCCAAATTTATCTCTGGAATCAATGGATGAAGAAAATTATTTTTTCCGTTTTTCCAAATACCAAAAACCTCTTCTTGATTTATATAAAGCCCGCCCAGATTTTATCATCCCTCAGTTTCGCCTGGATGAGATTAAAAACTTTGTTCAAGATGGTTTGAAAGATTTCAGCATTTCCCGTGTCAAAGCCAAAATGCCTTGGGGCATTGTCGTGCCGGGTGATACTGCCCAGGTGATGTATGTCTGGTTTGATGCTTTGATAAATTACATCTCCACTTTGGGTTGGCCGGAAAATCAAAAACAGTTTAAGCAGTATTGGCCCGGAGTTCAGATTGCCGGAAAAGACAACCTGAGGCAGCAATCGGCGATGTGGCAGGCGATGCTCATGTCAGCCGAACTTCCCTCTACCCGCCAGATTTACATTGAAGGCTTTATCACCTCAAACGGCCAAAAAATGAGTAAAAGCCTGGGTAATGTGGTTGACCCTCGCGATTTGGTAAAAAAATACGGTACCGATGCCCTGCGTTACTTCCTGTTAAGAGAGATTCCCTTTGATTCAGACGGCGACTTCTCGGAAATCCGATTTAAGGAAATCTACAATTCCGATCTGGCTAATGGTCTGGGTAACTTAGTCGCCAGAGTGGCCAAACTGGCCGAAAAAGCCAACAAACCTATCAAAAGACGCAGTGATGATCTGGACCCAAAAATCAGTCAACATTTAGAAAAATATGATTTTAACTCAGCTATCCAGGAGATATTACGACACATTGATGCGGCAAATGACACCATTAATAAAATCAAACCTTGGGAAAAAAACGGAAAAGAATTTGACCAATGTCTGATTACGCTGGTTTCTTTCATCGATTATCTTATCCCTAATCTCATGCCCTTTTTGCCAGAAACCGCAGAAAAAATCAAAAAACAGTTTACTGGTGATAAAATCGTTTCAGGTCCGGCATTATTCCCACGCTTAAACTAAACTATAAAATATGAAGGAAAAAAGTAGTTATACTCCGATTGCCATAAGCGTCCAAAAGTTGTCGCCCACCTTAAAAAAGCTGCGGAAATTTTTACTCTCATTTTTGGGTATGATTTTTTTGATTGGAACAGTAGCTTTGGCGGTAGCAATTTATTTTTTTATTTTTTACAATCTGCCTTCACCCGCCTCTCTCAAAGACTATAGAGCCGTTCCTCTTTCTTCACAGATCTTTGACCGAAACGGTAAACTGCTTTATGAAGTGTATCGTGAACAAAACCGTACACGGATTAAAATCGCCACACTCCCATCCTATGTTTCTCAGGCCTCAATTGCGATCGAAGATAAAGATTACTACCGTCACGGCGGTATCTCGGTAATTGGCGGCATCTTAAGAGCTGCCAAAGATACGATCACTACCCAAAAGCTGCAAGGCGGCTCAACCATCACCCAGCAGCTGGTTAAAAGCGCTCTGTTGACTTCTGAGCGCACGATCCAGCGTAAAATAAAAGAAATAATCCTCGCCACCTGGGCAGAAAAAATTTATTCTAAAAATGAAATTCTGGAAATGTATTTAAATCAAGTGCCTTATGGCGGTTCATCCTACGGTATTGAGCAGGCCTCGCAAACCTATTTTGGTAAACCAGCAGAAAAACTGACCATTGCCCAGGCTGCGCTTCTAGCCGGTTTACCCCAGGCACCATCTCTTTACTCGCCATATTTCAATCCGGATCTGGCTCTGGCGCGCCGCAATGAAGTTTTGAAAAAAATGCTGGAGCAAAAATATATCTCCGTTTCTTTGCAAAAAACTGCTCTCAATACGCCCTTGTCAGTAATCCCGCCCAAAACCAACATCAAAGCGCCGCATTTTGTTTTTTACGTCAAGTCACTTCTTGAGGAAGAATATGGTACCCAGCAAGTCGAAGAAGGTGGTCTGAAAATCACCACTACCCTGGACATGGATCTCCAACAGGAAGCAGAGCAAATAATTAAAGAAGAGATCGATAAAATACGCAATCTAAATGTAACAAACGGCGCCGTGCTGGTAACTCGACCGCCAACCGGCGAAATTTTGGCCATGATCGGGTCTGATGATTATTTTGCCAGTCCTTCAGGCGCTTACAATGTCACTACAGCCTTCCGCCAGCCGGGCAGTTCAATCAAACCGATTAACTACGCCATTGGTATCGACCGCGGTTTGGTGACTGCCGCTTCAATCCTCCTTGATGTCAAGACCTGCTTTTCCGCCCCCGGTCAACCGAAAGCCTACTGTCCACGTAACTACGACGGCGTCTTTCATGGGCCAGTTGGAGTGCGTTATGCGCTAGCTAGTTCTTACAATATACCGGCGGTCAAAATGCTGGCCATGAACACTGTTACCGACTTTGTCGCCTCTTCTTCTGCTTTCACTATCACTTCACTCAAAGACCCGCAAAATTACGGTCTGTCGTTGACTCTTGGTGGAGGCGAGATACCGATGGTGGAGATGGCCCAGGCCTACTCGGCTCTAGCTAATCGCGGCAAACCCAAAAAACTGCGTGCAGTCTTAAAAATTGAGGACAAACTAGGTAAAACACTTTTTGAGTTTAAAGATCCCAATTTTATTAAAGACATCAAGCAGCCTTTGAGTACACCCAATTATTTTGCCATGACCGGTAAAAATGCCATTTCTGAGGATGCGGCTTTTATCGTCTCCCATATTCTGCAGGACAATGGCGCCCGGGTGGCCGCCTTTGGCAGCAATTCGCAACTGGTGATTAAGGATAAAAGCGTCTCAGTGAAAACTGGTACTACTGATGATCTTCGCGATAACTGGACAATCGGCTACACGCCCGATTTTCTCACCGCGGTCTGGGTAGGTAACAACGACTTTACCCCAATGAATCCTTATCTGGTTTCCGGTATTACCGGCGCCGCACCAATTTGGAATCGGATCATGACTGTTATCCTACAGGACCAGCCCGATATTCCGCCGGTCAAAACTGCCAAGGTGGTAGGCGCACGCGTGTGTACTGATACCGGCTATATCGCTGGGAAAGATGGCAGCGGCAACTTCAACTGCCCCACCCGCTTTGAGTATCTAATCCAGGGTAAAGAACAGGGCAGCTCAATAAAAGTGGTCAGGCAGGAAGTGCCGGTCACCAAAGACTCAGGTAAACTGGCTGATCCCGGCACGCCGGAAACTGAGATGAAAGAAAAGACCGTACTCAAAGACCAGTTTGGAATGTACTGTGTCGACTGCGCCCACGATGCCCAACCTACCCCAAGACCGTAATTATCCTTTAGACTATTACAATTAAATAAAGATTAATTTTAGATTAAGTCAGGTATAGTATTGTACCTGACGACCCGCAACCCACTCCCCATCAATAAACAACCTCGAAGCTATAAGGCGAATGATTTAACCTTTCTTCAACAAATTTTTGCGGATATTAATGATCATAAATCGTATTTAGAAAGCATTATGCCTTCGCAATATTATTTGCGAGCGGTATAATAACTATTTTTAGTCACACCGATTTTACTGATATAACCAGCATCTGCCAATTTTTTCAGATCATAACGCAAAGTCCGCGCCGGTACTTTTAAAAACCGTCGTCGGATAAAATCAAAACTAACTATCCTATGATCTTGAATCAGATGATAAATCTCCTCCTGACGAGGGGGTAACAACAGTAACGGTTTTTTATTCATTTCTCCCTCAATCTGTTCTTTAATTTTGATCGACTGCACTAAATATCCCTTTAACATAAACACTAAATAATCTTCGGTTTGTTTAAGTCCAATATCGAGAAACCAATAATAGTCGCTTTTATGATTATCGAGATATTCCTCAAAAGGGATAGAAAAAGGTAAAAGATAATTGGCGGTTTTCAAAATAAGGTTAATCAGCAACCGACCAGTCCGGCCGTTGCCGTCAATAAACGGATGAATTTTTTCAAACACAAGGTGTCCAATTAACCCCTTGATTAATGGGAACTTTTCAGTCGGAGCGTTTAGGTAATAGAGCAGCCTGTCAATAAGAGGTAATATTTTCTCTGGCGGCGGGGGGAGATAAACCGCCACACCGGCCTGGTTGAAAATCGCTCCCATCTCTTTACGGAAACCGCGCTCACTGATATCTTTCATTACCAAATCATGAATTTTAAGTATTAGCGGTCGGTCGAGCAGTTGTTGTGTTTTAATATTTCTATCTATCCAGGAGGCGGTATTTAATAAATTGTTAACTTCTCTTTTTTTAAGCCGGTCGTGAGTATTGCTAAAATCTTCCATTGATAACGGGTTACCTTCTATCCGCGCGGAATATAATGAGCTTTTCAAATAACCGACTCGTTGAATTTTTTCTTTGATTATCGCGGGAATTGTCAAAGTTTGGAATAATAACCGCTGGCTGTCAATTTTTACTAAAAGTTCCCAGATGTCCGGGGTAATCTGATAATCAGGTGGGATAATCATGGAAATATTGTAGCATAATGTGACAAATTATTGCCGAATCTTGCCAATTATTGCCGAATCTTGCCATAACCTTTGCCATGGCCACCACTGTTTTTCTAAAATTGTTTTAACCCATCCCTCATCATCGCTAGCTATTGGTTTTATTAAAATTATTTCCATTCTTTAATCATAGCAAAGAGTTCAGTTGAACGTAAAAACGTTCTTAGTGAAAAAAAGGAACTCGCTCTTCCGAAGTTTTAACGAAGAAAAGCTTATCGTAGCTTTGACTAAGAAAAATTAACGATTTTCATTTTTTTATACCACAAATGGGCAATATAAATCTATTTAACTACTGTTTTAATTGTTTGTGTAATTATTTCAAATATCTGATCCATCGTATTCTCTTCACCAGAGAGATGATCCCACAATTCAGAAGCAAGTAAAACTTCGTCGTAGGAAAAATATTTCTTAAACTCAATAAGATAATTAAAGAATCGCTCTTTGTTGTAACCTGTTGGAGAATCTGACGTTGGATCGAAAGGGAAACCAACGTAATATTTAATATCTTTACTTGGATGAAGTAATTTTAAAGCTGCTTTTGCATATAGTATTTTCTGTTTTTCTCCTCTTCCTTCTCCGGCGTTAGGTCTGACCGACTTTAATTCTATGCCTTCTATAAAATCAGTCTCTTCTCGGAAATTATCAACCGTGAAACCTAGAGCATCTACTTCTCTTTCTAAATTATTAATTTTAAATATTAAATTATTTTCTCTTACTAGATCAGGTTTGTATTTAATATTCGATTTTAATTCTCGAATTATTGTCTCTATATTGCTCGCTTGAGCTTCTTTTACCCTTAATGTAAAACCGCTTGAATATTTCCTTTTATATCCGCCTGAAAGAATATGAGCCAAGGCTTCAAAACCATTGCCTAATGAAGTGCTTAATCCGTGTAGCCAACTAGAGATTGCTACTAAATAGGCTGTTGGAACTTTTATCTGTTTTAACTGTTTCTCGAATGCTTTTAGAATTAAATCGTGAAAGGGTGCGTTTCGATTCTGAAAGTCAATCGGAGGAAAACTATCCGTTCGAGAAATTAAAATATCCTTAATGACTTCGCTAATCATATCTTTTTTTTCTTTAGATATTGCCATAATAAAGTATCAAAATAATATTATTGGTTTTTCAGATGAAAAATAATTTCAGAATACGGTGATTTATCTCGTTCTGTCCTATTTAATACTGGCCGTTTAAATTTATTGACAACTTTTAGGCCAGCTCGCATAGCAATTGTCGGATATAAGTTATATTTATCATTAGCCACTACGAAAAAATCAAAATCGTCTACACAATACTTTTTACAATTAATTAAAACTTTCGAAACGCCCTCAATATAGGAATTTTGCGCTTCGCTTCCTTGTCCTTTATAAAGCGGCCCTATTTCCAGTTCATCTTGTCTTTTAAATCCAAAAAGGTCGTAGGCGTACGCATGCTGCTCATGATAATCTATCTGTCCAACATAAGGGGGTGATGTAAAAATTCCTTTTATCTTGTGTCTCTTTAGATGTCCATAAAATAAGTGATTGCGTTTTTGAATTTCTTCAAACAAATCCACTGTTCTTGAATCAGCCGCTATTATCGAGAAAAAGGAATTTGTTTTGAGTTTATCATAATACTTTAGTCTAATTAGACTATCTAATGCATAACGTTCAAACCAGTTCTTAATAGAAAATAATGGCTTACATATTTTTTTATGCTTATGACAATAATAAGTTGTAATTTGTGGTTTAACTAATGTGGCTAGATCAGAATGTGTGGTTGCGCGACAAGACCTAATTGTTCTGCTTAAAATAATTGCAAGGGCTTTTTTACTTGTAATATCTTTAATTTTTTTTATCTGGCTAAATGCAAAATCAATTTCATTTCGGATATTTTCGATATACCACTTGTCAAGAAAAGTATTTTCCTTATTTTGTTTTAATTTAATATTATATTTCTTAACGAGTTTCTCGTATATTTGAAAAAATTCTATTTCTTTTTGCTTGGCATAATCCCCCTCATCGATTAATTCGTTCTGAACTTTATATTTGTATTCGGGGCTAGGAAAAAACTTATTATTAAAAATCGATAGCTGGTATTGTAACTCGCTGTCAAACTGATCAATTTTATTATCGGATTCAAAGTTTAAAATGGTGGACTTAATGTCTGAAATATCTTTTTCAAGCGTATTAAAATTATAATCAAGCATTTTTACCTCTGTTATTAGGCAATTAAATCTGGATATATCTATTCCAATGGAGTGCATTCCGATTTCTTTTGCCTGTACTAATGTTGTACCTGAACCGGCAAACGGATCAAGTATAATATCGCCCTGCTTGAAATAAATTTCTTTTTTAAAATCATCTACGTGGTCATCGATGAAGTATTTGACAAGTTGAGGAATAAATTTACCCTTATAAGGGTGCAAACGGTGAACGTGTTTTGTCGTATCTTTCTCGCGTAAATTATCGAAAGATAACGCCCAATTTAAATCATCTCCTAGTCTTTTTTTCCAATTGATTTCTCTTTTACCAAAATATGAGTTGTAGTAATTTTTTAGATCGTTGATATCCACATAAATAGAATTGCCTCCATTATATTTTTTTACTTTACCATATTGCACTAAATATGAGATATTAGATTCATTGATATCCCGTTTAAGTAATTCGCTCGCCCATTGGCTTGCTTCTTTTATAGTTATAAGTTGTTGACTCATGATGACTACATCATAACATCAGTTATTTTTAAAGTAAACTACCTATGTCTATCAAATACGATATTTTAAAAAGAACCTAAAATGATTTTCCGTTTTACCACTTCTCAAACAAAACGAAAGGATATGCTGATTATTTAAAAGCCAAAAGTAATTGGAGATGCTTATTGTTCGAGAATTTTGGCTAGTTGCGACTTTAACTGCCCAAAATCTTGGTAAAGAATAACCGCCAGTCCGGCTTTTTTGGCGGCCTGGATATTTGTAATCTCATCGTCGATATAGATTATTTCAGCATGCCCCTTGTTTAATTTTTTAGCGATAAATAAATAGGCTTCCGGTTGTTTTTTATCAAGCTGGTATTCTTCTGCTGAAAAAATATTATCAAAAATCAATCCGATTTTTTGCCTTACTTCCGGTGCACTTTGGATTGTCCCGGTAGTAAAAACATTAATCAAATATCTATCTTTTAAGGATGAGTAAAGATCGAGTATATCCTCATTGAACTCGAAATAGTCGAAAAAGTTAAACGGTGTTGTAGCTTCCAGTAATTCTTTATAAAGGCCATTAAGCGTCCCTGTGTAATTTTTATCTTTCGGATTGAATATCACCCGCGAAAAATCGGAAAGGATAGTAGTTAACATAAGCATATTTTATACCACTCTTTGTTGATTTTGCGAACATAAGTTGAGCAGAAATCAAGACCGTGTTTTGTAGGCTATCCCACGAGTATTCGATATTATCGCTGAAAGATTGAATATTTTTTGCAATTTCATCTGAAAACGGTATATAATAGTGTCATATGACAAATACCCAAAATACTGTAGAACAATTAGTACATGACATAAAGATTGTTCTTAAAACTCATCCCGTTAAAAGAGCGTCACTTTTTGGTTCATATGTAAGTGGGGACAATAAAACTACAAGCGATGTTGATTTATTGGTTGAGCTGGAGAAAGGTAAAAGTTTACTTGATCTCATTGGATTACAACAAGACCTCGAAGAAAAATTAAATAAAAAATTTGATGTAATAACCTATAACTCAATCATTCCTCTTCTTAAAAGTTCTATATTAAAGAACCAACTTAAAATCTTATGAGAAAAGACCCTCATGTTTTCATCGAACATATAAAAGACAGCATCCGGAAACTTGAAGAATACACAAATGGTATTAGTAAAGAAGACTTCTTGATTAATCAACAACTTCAGGATGCCGTAATAAGACGTCTTGAAGTCATTGGTGAAGCCGTAAGAAATCTGTCTGATGAATTTAGGGTACAAGTTCCTGACATTGAATGGAAAAAAATAGCAGGTATGAGAGATTTTCTAATCCATGAATACTTTGGAGTTGACTTAGATCTAGTTTGGGAGGTTATAGAGAAAGATATTCCCGGTTTGAAAAAAGAGTTACGGAAAATTGCCTAACTTTTTGTTCTAAGCCTGCCATGCTATTTCCCCGAATAATACCTTTATCCTAAATCAATTTGTCCACTTCGTTTTAGAACCTATGCTTGTAAAACAGAGATTTATTTACTTCTCCAGCTCTGAATTTCAATTATATTTCCCTCTGGATCGGTAACATAAATAAAAGTTAATGTCCCGCTTTTAAATTCTTTAATTGCTAACTCGCCTAATTTCCTGCCTCGGTTTTGTAACACTTTATTTGTTACCTCTGCCCGAGTCCCTTTTTATTGGCTTTTGCCGATGTCTCGCTAGTAATTATTTCCGCGTATTGAAAAAGTTCAAGTGTCGGCCCATTATCATAATCCGGGCAACTTAAGAATTATCGCTCTTAATTTGGCGTTTTTTACTCCGGTGCCATCTTTAGTTCCGCCGTAAATAGTTACGTGACACTCTACGCCCATGAGCAGTCGAAAAAATAATAAATGTAGATTTAGATCCTTAGAACTACCCTAAAACTCCTTCTTCAAAAAAAACTGGTATAATACATAAAAAATGCGTATTTTCCCTTAAGAATATGTATGCTATACGCTACTTTTTGATTGTATTTTAAGCTGTTATTTGTTCTCGAATCTTATGGTACGGTTGGAGAGTTTGAATATGAAAGAACTTTTTAGGCGAAATTTAATGCCAGGAGCCTTTGTCGAGCCGCAATTCTCAAATATTCCCGGACGGGAAGGCGATATTCGAGGAGCATTAATGAAATTGGGATGTGATTATGCCAGATGGTTAGGCGAAGACAGCCGATTAGGCAAACCGTATTTAGATCAATTAAGAAAAGATCTCCTTCATGGAGCCTACTTAGGCGAAGTACCCATTCCTGAAAGTCTTTACGACAGCCAAAAAAATGCTCTTACGCAAATTATAGGCCATACCTTACCAAACGGCTTGGGACATGCCCGGGTTGAGGCAGCAATAGCGTTTGCAGCTAAGATACTTGGTTTCCAAACAGACGTCAACAGAGTTGGTGAACTCGACTATCAGGAAGCCCCTACACCAAAAACCAGTGAGTTTGAGAAAGCGCTTTTTGATAAATACGCTAATGAGTCGTTAAAGGAGGCCGAAGCCAAAGGAATGGTGACTGATTTAGAAAAATTTAAGGAAGGTAGATATGCATATACTCCGTTAATTGAGACACTAAGAAGAATATTTCCTAGACAATATCACGACTTACTCCATGGTCGTCAAAGCAACTCAAAAGAAGAAATAAATCGTTTAAGGCGTCTCGCAAAAATCTTATTTGGAAAAGAATATCGTCAATATCTCCGCTCACTTGCTAGTAACCCGAGTATAAATAAGGTTACTCATATTATTCCTCATCCATTTTTCATTCCGCTTATTCCGGAAGAATTTAATGCCGTAGTAGTGACCACCGATGCTATTGTCGCCAGTGATTGGTATACAGACGCTCACCCCTTATTTATTGAAAGCAAAACTGGAAAACGTAAACTGATAGAATTCTGGGGAGATGGTGCAGCTGACAATGTTACAGTACTTGAAGGCTTTCCCGCGCTAACTGGGGTTTATCGAGTCGAAGAACTTACCAAACGGCGACAAAATGCATTAGAAAATTCACAAGGCTTAAAACCGATTCTGGTATTGACTGCCAGCGGTATTGCTCCGGTACAACTGAGTGCATTTAAAAAGACAGTTAAGTCATCTTTAGAGTTGATTCGAGCTGAGGATATGAGTATTGTTATTCAAGCCGGCTATGGCAAACTGGGAAAAATTGCTTTTGACCAATTAAAAAAATATATTGATGAATTAGAAGTAAATGATAGTTCACTTATAGGGAAAATATTGGTTCATTGGGCGCCCGAGTCAGCCGGAGCAGTTGATTTTTTTGAGGTAATGAGCCATAGCCTCGCGCCTTTGGTGCTGAATGTCAAAGGTAGCGAAATGGCCAGAATGGCCGCCAGTATAAACATTCCTTTTATCCCGACCGGTGTTGTCGGAGTTCAGGAAATCTATAATCTCTATACCAGTCTACTTCCGGAATCAGCCGCTCCGGTATTTCTTATTCCGGAAGTCTATGATCAATTGGAGAGGGAATTACGAAAGTTATTAACTCAAGCTGAATTTACTGAAATTGAAAGCGCACTCAAGGAGGCGAAATGTGATGATTTTGAAACTGCTTTTAACCGCTCGCTCGAATATATAAAAAGCGGGGAAATCACCCCACGCGACAGGAGTGCGGTTTTACAGATTCTTTCAGCTGCTGTTTCCAAAAATTAATTTTAATACCTTTTGATACCCGCCGCAACCGCAAGATCAAATCCTCAACAATCGCGACTTTATCCGCCTTTGTCTGCCCCAATTAAATCAGATCAAAAAAGTTGCAGAAGAAAATAATTACTACGATATGACGCCTGACAACGATTTTATCGTCGATGAGCTGCCCGGTCTAAAAAATATCTATCTGGCTGGTGGATTCTGCGGCACCGGCTTTAAATTTGCACCGATTATCGGCCGCATACTGGCTGAACTGGTTTTTCGCAAACAAACAATTTACGATATCCAACGCTTCCGAGCCAGTCGATTTGGAAAAATTACTGATTTTACGATTCTTAAATCGGTACCGATGTATAAAAATTTTATTTTTCCCCGTAATTGGAAATACTTAAAAATGGGTGTCGATGCCTTGATGCTACATAAAAAACTGCCATGAAACGGTGAGCTATTTTTTCTATTGAACAATTGTCCACATGAGTGTAAGATGAGATTATGGATATACCACTTGCTGAAAGACTACGTCCAAACAAATTGGATGAATTTGTCGGCCAGGAGAATCTGGTCGGTCGCGGTAAACCAATCCGCCGGATGCTGGAGACGGGCAATATACATTCGATGATTTTCTGGGGGCCGCCTGGAAGCGGAAAAACTACCTTGGCCAGGCTAATTGCCCATTATACCAAAGCGCTGTTTGTTCCTTTTTCTGCCGTGACAAGCGGTGTGGCCGAGGTGCGAAAAATGATTTCTGAGGCGGACCAGCGTAAAAAATTCTTCCAGCAAAATACGATTCTTTTTATCGATGAAATTCACCGCTTTAACAAAGCCCAGCAAGACGCTTTCCTGCCGGCGGTAGAGCAGGGCGTGATCACCTTAATTGGCGCCACTACCGAAAACCCTGGTTTTGAAGTCAATGCACCTCTAATCTCTCGCTCGCACGTGTACGTGCTGTCTGCCCTTTCAGACGACGACATAGTCACTATCGCCAAACGAGCGACAGCCAGGTATAAAAAAATTACTTTTGAACCTGACGCCCTTAAACACATTGTCAAACACGCTAACGGCGATGCGCGAACAGCTATCAACGCTATTGAGCTGGCCGCTTCAATCAGTAAAACTATTACTCTAAAAGTAGCTGAGGAAGCCCTGCAAAGAAAGGCGGTGTTTTATGACAAAAAAGGCGATTTTCATTACGACACCATCTCCGCATTTATCAAAAGCATGCGCGGTAGCCAGCCTGATGCCACCCTGCATTATCTTGCCCGGATGATCAAATCCGGAGAAGACCCGCTGTTTATTGCCCGCCGGATGGTGATATTTGCCTCAGAAGATGTGGGCAATGCCCAGCCCACTGCCCTGGTCCTGACAACCGCCTGTATGCAGGCCGTGCATATGGTGGGAATGCCTGAAGCTTCACTTATCTTAGCCCAAACCGCTACATACTTGGCCACCGCTAAAAAATCCATCGCCTCAACCATGGGCATAAGTGAAGCCTTGAGTGACATTGATGAAGAGCGCCTCGATCCCATTCCTCTTCACCTGCGAAATCCGGCGAATAAAGTGATGAAAAAATTGGGCTATGGAAAAGGCCACGTGCGCTATCCTTGGCTTGAAGAAAAAAACTCATCGGCCAAAATTGAACAGGAATATCTGCCTGATAACCTTAAAGGTAAAAAATATTACCACCCCGACTGGAAATGACTGTAAAAGCAGTAAGACAGATGACGGTTATTGTTAAAACTTTTCCGGAAATCTTGATCTTAAGGTAATCGCATTCTTATCCCTGTTTGAAATAATCATCCGCTCTTTCGGTATCGGCCAAGGTATCTGTAAATCGGGGTCAAAAAGCGAAATTACCTGATCATCTTTTTCATCACGGTTTTGATAAAGTTTATCAACAAAATAAAGATAGTCCATCGGACCTTCCATTACGCACATCGAGTTGCCAATCCGTGCCGGAATAAATAAAGAGCCATCTAATGCCTCGCGATCAAAGCCTAGCATAAAATATTCTTTTTTCCCGAAAGTCGGTGATTCCGGCCTCAGATCAACCAAAGCGCAAAAACATTTGCCGTTGGTCACTGTCGCATATTTATTCCAGTCTTCGGAATGAATGCCACGCACCACACCGGTTGAAGACCTTGACTGATTGATTTGTTTGACCGGAAAGGGATGGCCGATCACTTTTTCAATTTCAGGCATTCGGGCTAGTTCGGAAAAAAATCCTCTTTCATCGCGATTAGTTGTGTGTTTGACATAAAAAAGACCATTGATAGCGGTCCGAAAAATATCTTGTTCGTACAGCAACTCCTCCGCTGGTTGATAAAGAATTTGTTGCATATACATAAAAAAATAGTTTATCGACCTTGATAATTTGTAAAAAAAGCACGCGCCTGCTGTTCGTCCTTTTTCATCTGCTTAACAAGGGCTTTGGCTGAGGGAAATTTGATATTGTCCCGTAACCTCTTTATTATACTCACTTCTATATTTTTATCATACAGGTTTTGCCGAAAATCAAGAAGATACACCTCTGCTTTCTTGTCAGTTTCGCCAAAAGTGATAGCCGCGCCGATAAAAACAAGTGAAGAATATCTTTTGCCATCAACTACTGTCCAGCCAAGGTAAATGCCCTCAGACGTTGAAGGCGTAACCGCGATATTGGCTGTCGGATATCCCAAAGTTTTTCCCCGACCCAAATGGTGCTCAACTTGACCCTTTAGTGTAAACAACGACTTAACCATTATCATAGTTTTTTATGATCCTTAGCGGACAAAATTCGATACCAAATTTTGATTGCTAGATTAACTTCTTTCAAACTCTGTAATAGAAGAATTGATCAGATTTATAAAATAGAATTGAATATTTCAAATCAAAGATTATTAAATTTTAAGTGAATGTCATTTCCCAAATTATGTAGGTAGATTTTTTACTATTTCATCTGCTTGTTGTAAAGATAAAATGACAATGTTATTCAAATTCGAAACGGAATCATCATAGTCACATTTATTTCGATTATCTCTTAATCTTCCTAAATACGTTGCAATTATTCTTGTTTCTGCCCTTTGATTATAAAAAGTAGCAACATCTCTATGCATTCTTGATGATCTTGTATTTGCTAAACCTTGACTTATGGCATAATTTCGGGATAAACAGTAAACACCATAATAAGCTCTACTTACAGACGATCTTTTACTAGAATCTGTTATATTTTTTGCCAATCTTTTAGCAAGGGTGATATATCCTTTCCAATCAAAACATGTCATGCAAATTCTATATTTATATTAAATTTATTCACATCGGTAACTTTCTTTAAATACCAATACTCATCTATTTTTTTAAGCAACTTAAAAGCAACGTTAGGCTTAATTCTACAAACTATGAATAAAAATAATGTAGATAAATTATTAATTTCAGGATCTTCTTTTAATTCCAATCTGAAACTAAATTTATTTTTAATTATTTTTGGGATTTCAATTACTGCTTCTCTTAAGAAAATAGTTATTCCAATATTTTTTTCAAGAAAACGAACAATTTCTTTTTGGTCAATAATTTGACATGAATTAATCTGAAGAAGGCTTAAAGTTTCCTTAATGGTATTAAATATATTTCTCATCTGCTGAGGTTGAAGTTTTCTAAGAGAATCTTGTCCAATAATATCTTTTAACTCACTTATTTTGTTTGAAAGATCCATAGCACTACTTTGATAAGTTTGTTGTTTGAATTCTTCTTGAGAATCAATAATCTCGTCTTGTGTAGGATTAAAACGAAAACGTTCAAGCAATTTATATTTATCTTCTTCGAGATTGGAATTATCTAAAAAAATCTTAAAACTTTGTTCATTTTCAAGAAAATAACTCGGTGTTTCGCTTTCTTCACTTTCCGATCTTTTAAACCACTGTAAAAAATGCGTTTTGTAATTTTCTTCTCTGGCTAATCCTAATGGTAAACGCACTGACAATTTAAGTTCATCAGTCATTGTCAGATTCATTGTATTTAGTATTTAGGTAAAAAAACTTTTAGATTATCATCAAGATATTTCCATGCTGAATTTATATAATCAATAATATTGTCTTCATCTAGATCTAAAACGATATCTGGTCTAGTATTGATATCAAATGATGCAAGTAAAATTCTGCCAAACTCATCTTCTTCTTTTAATTTTGCGGCCTTGACTCTGAACCAAATATTTGAGCTAAACCTATTTATTTCTTTCTTATTTAAAAAACCGGCATTAAGATCATTATTATTTTTTGTAAATTTTAAGTCTTTAATATAAGAATTTTTAATTATTTTAACAGCATTATCCACTTGAAATTGAAAAGTTAAGACAAATCCTAATCTAATAATTTTAGGTTGAAAAACCTTTTTAATTGCAGAAACTACAGATCTCAAATTATCTACATATTTTTTTATCAATGTCTCAACTTCAATTGTTTTTGAATCAGGCATTTTTTTATTATTAAAAAATAGGTCAAATCGGGTAGCGGTAGCCTGAAAAGAATATGTTTCGTCTTTGTTTTTTAGTATAAGGCGAGGAAATTCAGGTGGAGCTTCCGGAGGTAATGGTAAAAATATTGGATCACCGTCAAATAGAGTTCCTGTCTCCTTAGTGAGTTTAGAGGAAACATCAAGTTTATCAGATATAATAAATCCAGATGTAAATAAACCCGTTTGTATATTAAGGCCTATAATTTTCATAGTTTTGATATTATACTAAAAATATAACAAATTTATAACTGTCAAACTATCTTTGATCTGGTACGGGGCGGACAGATGTGCCAGCAAGAGGATTCGCCACAGTCATTCGACGCGGCGTCCTGTCGCATGACAGGACGAACCTCTGATCTATCGCTTACCTGCCCGTCGTACAAAGTAGCTGGGGCGGGATTCGAACCCACGACCCGTCGCTTATGAAACGACTGCTCTACCACTGAGCTACCCAGCCTCTACTTTGGCCAGACGGGTGAAACGACTACTCAATTTCTGAGCTATGCTGGCAAAATTGAGGACCCAACCTACCGCTAGCTATCAGTTATGGATTATAATATATTCCATGAACTCAATCAATCCGCAAGACAGCACAATTGAGCTCTCAATCATCGTGCTTTCCTATAATACCCAAAAAATCACTGTGGACTGCCTGCTCTCAATTTACCGCTCCCTTGGCCAAATCAAGCTGTCATTTGAAGTGATTGTAGCTGATAACGGTTCAACTGATGGTTCACTAAAAGCACTGTATCAACTTCAAAAAAAACTTACAAATTTTGTGATTATCGATAATAAAAAAAATCTTGGCTTCAGCCGGGCCAACAACCTGGCCGCCAGTATCTCTCGCGGACAATACCTGCTCTTTCTCAATTCAGACGTCATAGTGCTAGATGAGGCTATTTCCAAACTTTTATCTTTTGCCAAGAAAAGTCAAGATGCACATTTTTTTGGAGGAAAACTACTCAATCAAGACCGCTCAGCACAAGCATCCTGCGGCCCTTTTTTTACGCTACCGGTGGTTTTTGCTTTCCTTTTTCTAAAGGGCGACTATTACGGTTTGACGCGCTATTCCCCAAATTCCGTAAAAAAAGTAGACTGGGTCTCAGGCGCCTGTATTCTCACTAAAAAACCCTATTTTGAAAAATGTCTCGGCTTTGACGAAAAGATATTCATGTATATGGAGGAAATTGACCTGTTATACCGGGCTAAACAACTAGGATTTACTTCCTGTTTTTACCCGGAAGCGCATTTTGTACACCTGGGTTCAGCTTCAAGTAGTCAACGGACATATCCTATCCTCCAGGTTTATAAAGGCTATTTGTATTTTTACCACAAACATCAATGGCCGATTTCTATTTTTTTACTCCGGCTTATGTTACAATTTAAAGCACGAGTTGCGATTATTATCGGGCAACTAACCAAAAATCAATACCTGATCCAAACATATGAAAAAGCTTATCAAATCGCTACAATGGCTTGACGAAAATCTTCTTAAGATTTTTCTGACTTTATTTATTTTTTTGATGCCCCTTTATCCGAAACTGCCCCTTAAAAACGTCAATTACACCTATATCGCAATCCGTGTAGATGATTTGATTGTGGCTGCGTTTGTAATCGTCTTTTTTATCCAATTTTTAAGAAGAAAAGTGACGCTTTGGACCAAATACTTACCGCTATTCATTTTGTTTTGGTTGAGCGTTTTTCTCTCTTTCTGGTATGGTATGTATGTTCAAAAAACCATTGAAATTGCCAATGTCGGCATGCTTAACGCCCTACGGAGGGTGGAGTATATGGTTGTTTTTTTTATAGCCGCCTCGATACCCAAATCAAAAAAAGACTTTTATTATTATCTTAAAACTATTTTTATCGTATTGGCTCTGGTTTGTGTCTATGGAATCGGACAAAAATTTTTAGGTTGGCCGGCTGTCCAGACCATGAACCCCGAATACGCTAAAGGTTATCTGCTATATCTTGATGCTTACGCCCGCATCTCGTCGACATTTGCCGGACACTACGATTTAGCCGCTTACCTGGTCTTATTGATTCCTGTCACACTTAGTATGTTTATTGCGAAAAATCAAAAAAAATATCTGGTCTTATTTACTCTGGCATTACTGACGATTATTCTGTCTGCTTCCCGAGTTTCTTATGGCGCGTATATCATCTCGACCGTCGCTTTTTTGTTGTATCAAAAAAAATTCCGTCTACTGATATTTGTCCTGATTTTGACAGCTGTTCTTACTCCTCTATCAGCTAACCTGACTAAACGCATCTCCCGCACTTTTACCTATCAAAAAATCTATGTTGATCCTTTGACTAATAAGATTTTTGTTCCCAAAGACATGAGACCTGATGATTTGCCCCCCGGTGACTATATTTTTGGCAAGGTGGGAAATGTCAGCTCCAGTAAAACTGCTTCTTCCGCTCAAGCAAAAGATAAAAGTATTGATGCTGTCAAAGCTAAAGAACAGATCCGCGAAAGCATTATTAAAGAAGCCGATTTATCCGGTAAAAATTTAACTGGGCTAGAGATTGATGCTAAGGTGGAAAAACAGTTTCGTTCACTAATCCCGCTTGATAAGTTCACGACCGACATCTCTGTTTCCACCCGTCTTCAAGTTGAATGGCCGCGAGCCTTTAGCGCTTTTATGAGAAACCCCATTCTTGGTAAAGGTCCTTCCTCAATCACTGAATCAACAGACAACGACTATCTTCGCTGGTTGGGTGAAACCGGGGCTTTGGGTGCCGGTCTATTCATGCTCATAAACGGAATGATTATTCTCAATGTCTGGAAACGTAGCCGAAAAGCGGCCAGTGATGAAAAAACGATTTTGTTGGGATTTGTATTTGGTATGTTGGGTATTCTCATTAACGCAACGTATATCGATGTTTTTGAGGCTTCAAAGGTGGCTTATACTATCTGGCTTATGTCTGGTCTATATATTGCGACGGAAAAAATTTTACCGGTAATGAAATCCTATTCTAAAACTGCTTAATTGTTGTTACCAAATCTAAAATAATTAATGACAATATCTAAATTTTCGGCTAAGCGCGATTTGTTAATTTTGCTTGCGATACTGATCGTGGCTTTTGCCTTTCGCTTATACAAAATCAATACTCCTCTGGCCGACCTTCATTCCTGGCGACAGGTCGACACAGCGGCAGTGGCCCGCAATTTTAATAAGTTGGGTTTTGATCTTCTCCATCCGCGCTATGACGACCTTTCCAGTATTGAATCCGGTAAAGAAAATCCAAACGGCTGGCGGATGGTAGAATTCCCGCTTTATAGTGCCGCGTTTGGGCTTTTGTACCGCTATTTGCCAATATTTCCGGTAGAGATTTACGGCCGGTTGACAACCGTCTTTTTTTCACTGGTGATTATTGCTGTCATCTATTATCTGACTAAAAAAGAAGCCGGGAGAACCGCTGCTTCCTTTGCTGCCATCACCTATGCGGTGATGCCTTTTTTTGTCTTTTTTTCCCGTGTTGTGCTTCCGGAAACAACCGCTGTTGCTTTTGCCTTTATGGCAATCTTATTTCTCTATCAGACTACCGGCGCCAAAAGTAAATCAACACCTTTTGGATATTATTTTTTGTCAATTTTGTCTTTTGCTGTTGCAGTACTTATTAAACCAACTGTCATCTTTTACGGCCTGCCTTTGCTTTACCTATTTGCACAAAAACATCAATGGTCTATCTGGAAAAAGGGAGATGTTTATCTATACTTTATCCTTACGCTCCTACCTTTTGTCTTATGGCGCCTGTATATCAAGCAGTATCCAGAAGGCATACCTTATAACGACTGGCTGTTTACATCCGTCAATACTTTTGAGGGTTTGAAAAAAATATTTTTTAAACCGGCTTTTTTCCGCTGGATATTCTTCGAGCGTCTGGGAATTGGTATTTTCGGGGTCTATCTTTCAGTATTCTTTTTTCTTGGTTTGGTTGCCAAGACAAAAAAATATCTTTTACATGTAATATTACTTGCCTGTGTAATCTATCTTTTTACATTCCAGGGAGGAAATGTCCAGCATGAGTATTACCAGACCATTATTCTGCCGCCGGTGGCAATTATGGTAGGCTTAGGCGTAGCCTTTCTTATATCTCAGGGTAAATATCTGCTTCATCCCGCGCTGACTTATCTGCTGATTGCGATCTTTTTTACGGCCGGCTTTGCTTTCTCTTTTTATAAAGTCCGCGACTTTTATATCTACCCAAACGATCTCATCCAAAAAGCCAAGATTATTTCATCGCTGACCAACGAAAATGACAGAATTGTCACCGACCGAAATGGTGACACTACCCTTCTTTATTTGGCTAATCGCCGTGGTTCACCAGCTATATATAAAACACCGGCTGAATTTAGCGCAATGGGCTATAAATACCTGATTACCGCCAACCAAGAATCAGTCGCTAATCTGAAAGCTGAAGGGTACCAGGTAGTGGTGGAAACTAATATGTTTACTCTGATTTCACTCTGAATTTGACCAACTCATTTTATGAAGATTCTCATGTTGACTCCTTACTTACCATATCCGCCTGCTTCCGGAGGCCAAATCAGAACGCTTTACTTGTTAAAATACCTCAGTCAAAATCATGAGATTACCCTTGTGTCTTTATACAAAAACGAGAAAGAAAAGGAATATGCCAGACACCTGAAGTCTTTTTGTAAAAATATCTATCTATGTAAAAGAGCCGAAAAGCCCTGGCAACTGGGTAATATCCTAAGTTCCATTTTTTCTTTCTTGCCTTTTTTAATAGTGCGCAATTATTCTGTCGAGGCTAAAAAAACCATCGAGAAACTGTTAAAAACAGAACGCTTTGATGTCATCCATGCGGAAACCTTTTATATCATGCCGCACATCCCCAAAACCAGCATCCCAATTTTACTTGTTGAACAGACAATAGAGTTTAAAGTCTATCAGCATTTTATCTCCCACTTACCTTTTATCATCAAACTCGGACTGGTGCTGGACATTCTCAAATTACGTGCCTGGGAAATACATTATTGGAAAAAAGCCTCGCTGGTCGCCACTGTTTCTGATACCGACAAAAAGACCATTCAGTCAATTGCCCCCTTAGCCGATCCGGTCGTGATTCCCAATGGCGCCGGTGACGAGATGTTTGTTGACAGTTTGCCTGAAAAAAAGTTCAACCAGCCTAAGCTGCTGTTTATGGGCAATTTTTACTGGCTGCAAAACGTCGAGGCAGCCGAATATCTGATCAATAAAATTTTTCCCCAGATCAAAAAACAAGTCCCAGATATCTCGTTGATTATCGCTGGTCAAAATACAACCAATAAAATAAAAATTGAGAAAACAAATCAAATTGCAATTATCAATATCGCCCCCGACGATACAGCTACTGTTAAAAAACTTTATAGCGAAGCCACGTTGTTTGTTTCGCCCATCTTTGGCCCAGGCGGTACCCGTCTTAAGATACTAGCAGCGATGGCTTCCGGACTTCCCGTTATCTCCACCCTGATTGGAATTGAAGGCTTGGGTGTTGAAGAAAAAAAGCATGTCTTGACAGCCAAATCTCTGGATGACTTTACCAATAACATCTTGCTGGCGATTAAAAATCACAGTTTATATTATCATATCCAAAAACAGGCCTTTTCTTTGGTTAAGCAAAAATACAGCTGGCCGTCTTTAGCTAAACAATTAGAAATCGCTTATCAACAGATCACAAATTAAAAAAATCTATGACCATTGGTTTAGATATTTCGCAGATTACCTATGTGGGAACCGGAGTTGCCAGGTTTACTCAAGGCCTATTTGATTCAATTTTAAAACACGACCAAAAAAATAACTGGATCTTCTTTTTTTCCTCCTTTCGCCGAAATTTAGAGCCTTCTATCAAAAAGTGTCTTCTGGTATCCCAACATAAACTGGTCAAGATGCCATTTCCCCCCTCTTTACTTTCATTTTTTTGGAACCGCCTGCATATTTTGCCTATCGAAAACTTCACTGGTAAGCTGGACTGGTTTATCAGCTCAGACTGGACCGAACCACCTGCCCACTGCAAAAAAGCCACTGTTGTCCATGATCTTGCTTTCATCCGCTATCCCGAAACTGTTACTAAAAAAATCCTGAACGTCCAAAAAAAACGCCTACATTGGATAAAAGATGAATCACGGGTGATCTTTGCCGACTCTCAAAGCACAAAAAACGATTTAATCAATCTTCTTCAGACGAGCAAAGATAAAATTACGCTTAATTACCCGGGCGTGGAAGTTATGCATCCTGACCAAACATTAATTAACAGCACCCTTTCCGCTTTTAAGCTTAATAAACCCTATATTTTAACTGTTGGTAAAATTGAACCGAGAAAAAATTTATCTTGTTTAATTGAAATTTTTGGAAAATTAAATAGGCAAGATGTTGACTTGGTGATTGTGGGTGCTGAAGGTTGGGGAAAGGTGCTATCAATCAATAATAAAAATCCTAATGTCAGATTTCTGGGATATGTTGCCGATGAAAAACTGTGTGCTCTTTATGCCAAAAGCCTGTTTTTTGTGATGCCTTCTTTGTGGGAAGGTTTTGGCTATCCGGCGGTTGAAGCCATGAAATTAGGGATTCCTGTGGCTTTATCCAATACTTCTTCTTTAAAAGAGATCGGCGAAAATGCAGCTGTGTTTTTTGATCCACTGGACTCAAACTCCATAGAGAAAGCCTTGACTAAACTTCTTGAAAATGCCACCTTAAGAAAAGAAATGAGTCAAAAAGGATTAATCCAGAGCCAAAAATTTTCCTGGGACCGATATTACCAAACATTAATTGCTACACTTATCAACAATCAGTAAAACACACCTATGGTTATTGGAATAGACGGTAACGAGGCCAATGTCGCTCAAAAGGTCGGTGTTTCCATATACGCAGAGCAGCTACTGCGTTATTTTCAAAAACAAGCTAACCCAAAACTTGGCTTTATCATCTACTTACGGCAAAAGCCGCTTTCCCATATGCCTACGGAAAACACCTTTTATAAATATCGGGTCATTCCAGGATCTTTCTTATGGTCCCAACTATTTTTACCGCTTGACCTGTTTTTTAGGCGAAAGATCGATATTTTTTTTACACCGGCCCATTATGCACCGCGATTTTTACCGGTACCGCTTGTGGTGACTATTCACGACCTTTCCTATTTTTATTTCCCCGATGAATTTCTCCGTAATGATTTATATAAACTAATAAACTGGACAGCTTACTCCGTACGCAAAGCCAGCCAAATAATTGTCGTATCCAAAACTACTAAAAAAGACCTGGCCGAATTTTATCATTTGAATGATGATCACGTCCGGGTAATCTACAACGGTTTTGATAAACCGATAAACCCACCAGAGCAGTCGCCTGTGCTAAAAAGTTACCATCTGCAAAAAGAGGCGTATGTGCTATTTGTCGGTACGCTTCAACCAAGAAAAAATCTGACCACGCTGATTGATGCCTTTTCCCGATTTTACGCCTTGTATCCACACTTTAAACTGGTTTTGACCGGTAAAAAAGGTTGGCTTTATGATAAGATATTCTTCGAAATTCAACATAAGGGTTTAGAAGATCATGTCGTGATCACAGGCTATCTTCCAAACAGCGAGGTGGCGATTCTTTATCGCAACGCCTTTTGTTTTGTATTCCCCTCGCTTTACGAAGGTTTTGGTATTCCGCTTCTTGAGGCGATGTCTTATGGTTGCCCGGTAATCTCATCGCACAGTGCCAGTTTACCGGAGGTTGGTGGCGACGCTTGTTTGTATTTTGACCCCAAAGACAGCCAGGATCTTTTGGAAGACTTGATAAGGTTAAAATCCGAGAGCAGTCTAAAAACCAGTTTGATCAAAAAAGGACACGAGCGCTTAAAGCAATTTTCTTGGGAAAAATGCGCGAAAGAGACTTTGGAAGTTCTTAGTAATATTCCTTATGATGATAAAGCCCATAGCTGACGATTTTAATAAAGACGAGTATAATGCCGTTGCCCATCACCCTTTGCAGTCTTGGCAGTGGGGGGAGGCCAGACAAAAAATGGGATTAACCGTCATGCGTCTTGGTGAATTTGCTCGCGATAGACTAGTTAATGTTTTTCAGTTAACGCTGCATCCTCTGCCTTTTTCACCTTGGTGTATCGGTTATCTACCCCGCTCAAGTCAACCTTCTCAGCCTGTAATCGACTTTCTGAAAGACTATGGTAAAAAAAACGGTATCATTTTCTTTAAAATCGAGCCCTATGAAACTAACAGAAATGTCCTAAAAGAGCTACGTCCTTCTCCTCACCCTTTATTTCCGCTCTTTACCCAGATACTTGACCTGCAAAAAACAGAGGGAGATTTATTTAACAACCTAAAATCAAAAACCCGCTACAACATCCGTCTGGCCCAAAAAAAAGGGGTGACCATAATAGAACAGTCAAACGACAAGGGATTTGCCATATTTTCCCGTCTTTATTTTGAGACAACAAAACGCCAGAAATATTTTGGCCATTCGCCACACTATCATAAGATTATTTGGGAAACATTGAGAAATGAGATCGTTCATATCTTAATTGCCTACTTCCAAGGCCAGCCTATCGCCGCTTACGAACTGTTTTATTTCGATCATATTTTGTATTATCCATACGGCGGTTCATCGCTGGAGCATCGAAACGTAATGGGAGCCAATCTGCTAATGTGGGAGGCAATTCGCTTGGGCCAAAAACTGGGAGCAAAAAAATTTGATCTATGGGGTTCACTGCCTCCTGGCTACGATAACTCGGACAGCTGGTCTGGTTTTACCCGTTTTAAGGAAGGTTACGGCGGGCAGTTTACGAAATTAGCTGGTAGTTTTGACTTAATTATTAACCAAAAACTTTATCTGATATATAACCTCTTACATTCTGTTAGACAGATTGTCCTTGGGATAAAAGTTTAATTAACCCTGTTTTTGCGGGGAATTTTTTCTTCGTTTTGGCGCGATGGTTGCAAAGTAGCATACTCTTTTTGGATATCGGGAAAATGGACTTTTTTTTCGGGAAAAGCTAAAGCCACTTTCAACACTTCATCGACATTGGCCACAAAGATAAACTTCAAGTCTTTCTGCACTTTTTTGGGGATGTCTTCAAGATCTTTTTTATTTTCGATAGGGATAATTACTGATTTGATCTGTGCGCGGTGAGCGGCAATCACTTTTTCCTTCATCCCGCCAATTTCCATCACGCGGCCTCTTAATGTGATCTCACCGGTCATTGCCGCCTCTCTTTTGACCGGAATTTTTGTTAAAGCCGAGACCATAGCCGTGGCTATGGCAATTCCGGCTGACGGTCCATCTTTTGGCACCGCGCCTTCTGGCACATGAACATGAACGTCAATATGATTAAAAAAATCGCGGCTAAGACCAAATGTTTCCCATCGCGCGCGGATATAGGAAAGAGCCGCTTGACAAGATTCTTTCATCACTTCACCCAAATGTCCGGTAAGAGTCAAACCTCCCTTGCCGGGCATTACCGCCACCTCAATAAACAGGATATCACCACCCGCCTGAGTCCAGGCTAAACCGGTAGAAATTCCCACTGTATCTTTTTCTTCAATCATCTGAGCGGAGTATTTATAAGGCCCAAGATATCTACCAATATCAGTCATGCCAACCGTTTTGCTGATAAACTTATTTTCCACCACCTGTCGGGCAATTTTTCTTAAAATCGTCCCGATCTGCCTTTCTAACTCGCGTACTCCGGCTTCACGGGTGTAAAGCCTAATGATTTTTTTTAGAGCTTCATCGGTGATCTTGACTTCCTCAGACGTCAGATTATGCATCTCCAACTGCTTTTTGATGATGTAATTTTTGCCGATATTAAATTTTTCATCTTCGGTATAACCGGCAAAATGAATCACTTCCAACCGGTCAAGTAAAGCGTCAGGAACCGTATCTAAAATATTGGCCGTAGTTATAAAAAAGACATTGGACAAGTCGTATGGCACCTCAAGATAATGGTCAGAAAAAGCATGGTTTTGCTCCGGATCAAGAGCTTCAAGCAGGGCTGATGACGGATCACCGCGAAAATCCCGGCCCATTTTGTCGATCTCATCAAGCATAAATACCGGATTTTTTGATCCAGCCTGTTTGACGCCCTGGATGATTCGTCCGGGCAAAGCGCCGACATAAGTGCGTCTGTGCCCTCTAATTTCCGCTTCATCCCTGATTCCGCCAAGGGAAACTTTGATAAATTTACGATTAAGAGCCCGGGCAATCGACCTGCCCAGTGACGTCTTTCCCACTCCCGGCGGCCCAACAAAACAAAGAATAGTCGGTTGACGTTCTTTTTTAAATTCAGATTTTTCCTGATTTGCTTTTTGGGCTTTTTGATCCTTGATTTTTTTTAGTTCCATCACCGCCAGAAACTCCAAAATTCTTTCTTTGATTTTTTTTAAGCCGTAATGATCCTCGTTTAAGATCTTTTCTGCAGAAGCGATGTTGATATTACCGCTGTCTGGAATATTCCAAGGTATCTCAACGAGCCAATCTAAATAAGTACGAATATAAGAAGATTCCGGATTATACTGCGACATCTGGACCAGGCGCTTCAGCTCCTTAACGGCTTTATCCTGCACTTCTTTAGGCATATTAGCTTTTTTAATTTTTTCCTTAAAATCATGAATTTCGCGTTCTTCGCCTTTACCCCCTAACTCTTCTTCAATGGTTTTCATTTTCTCTCTCAAGAACGTCTCTTTCATGTTTCGCTCAAATTTTTGCTGCGTTTTGTCGGAGATGTTGTGTTCGATTTCTAAAACTTTAATTTCTTTGTTTATAAAATTCACCTCTTTGGCCAGGCGTTTTTTCAGATCGTTTTCTTCAAGAAGTTCTTGTCGCTCTTCAGTCTTGATATCAAGCACCATTGCCACCTGATTGGAAAAATTAAGAGGAGTGGAGATATTCAAAATATTCATTAAGAAAACAAAGTCAATGGTTTTACCCAGGTTAATAGCTTTTTTAATTTGGTTGGAGATATATTTTACCAAAGCCAAAGTCTCCTCATCCTCGTAACTTTTATCTTTTATTGTCTCAACTCGCCCGATAAAAAAAGGTTCTTTCTTTACTAAACTGACTATCTTGACCTTCTCAATTCCCTTAACCAACGCATTGATCTGGCCTTTTTCTCCAGATACTGTTTTATCAATCTCTGCCACCACTCCAACGCTATATAAGTCTTCGTATTTGGGATCATCTTGATTGAGATTTTTTTGCATCACTAAGACAATCTTTTTGTTAGTATGCAACGCTTCATTTAGGGCATCGACACTTTTTGGCCGCCCAAAGACTAAAACATTTTCCGTATTGGGAAACACAATGCCGTCTCGGACTGCTACAATAGGATAAGTTTGGTTATTAGGAGGATTCATTAGAAAGGTCATATTTAGCAGTATAAATAATCGTTTGCTAAATGTCAAGCAAAAATCAGCAAAAATCGGTAAAAAAACAGTAAGAATGATTAAATAAATTCGTTTATCAGTGGGTCAAATGCTGTATATCTTGTCCTATCAACCAAAGGCATATTGCCAACCAGTTGGGGCAGTTGCTCATGAAAAGTCGGTTTTTCCGCCTGATATAAAACACCCAGCGGAAACTTTTCTTCATTTACTTCCAGCGCTTTGTTCATCGCTTCTTTTAGGTTGGACTTATCGTATTCACCGGGCAGTTTGTAGACATGTTTTAGATAATATTGGTACGTATTGATTTTATTAAAAGTTACGCAGGGCTGAAGTAGATTTATAAGAGAAAATCCGCGATGCTGCAGACCTTTTTTTACCGTGTCAATGACATTATTCAGGTCACCGGCAAAAGCCTGGGCAACAAAGGTCGCGCCCTGACTGACGGCCAAAGCCAGAGGGTTAAGCGGCACTTCAATAATTCCAAGCGGTGTGGATTTGGACTTATAGCCCTTTTTAGCAGTCGGGGCGACCTGACCGGTAGTTAAGCCGTAGACCATGTTGTCATGCACAATTACCGTTACATCATGATTACCACGACAAGCATGAAGAAAATGATTACCTCCCTCGCCATATATTCCGCCGTCTCCACCAATGACGATTGTTTTGACGTTATGATTACCAATCTTCATTCCGATAGCCGAAGGAACAGCTCGGCCATGCAAAGTATGCATCGCATAACCACTGAGAAAGTCATTCATGTTGCCGGAACAACCGATATCAAAGGTAATAAAGACCTTGGAAGGATCATACCCAAGTTGCGTCAGGGCGGTCTTAATGCCAATACGGATTGACCAGTCACCACAGCCCGGACACCAGGTGGGCGTATAGGCATCAAAACTTAGAGAATCTATCATGTTGAAAATGGAAACAAAAATTTTAATTAATCCTGGTCTGAGTCATAGACCATTTTGCCACTATTACTTCTGGGATATCAGATACTGAGCAATTTCTTCCGGCCAAAAAGGCCGGCCGTCGTATTTCAATATTTTTTCTTTAATATCAATACCTGTTTGCATTCTTAGTAACTGTCCAAACTGGGCTTGAGAATTATTCTCTATTAAAACGTAACGGCGACTGCTGTTAAAAAGAGCGCTTACCTGCGAAACGTCCATGGGAAACAGGTGGGTAAAATGGATAAATGCTGTCGCCAAACCCTGATCAGATAAAATTTTTTGAGCTTCAACAATAACGCCCTTATTGCCTCCCCAAGAAACAAAAACCGCCTTGGCTTGCGCCATATCTCCATAAACTGCCGGTGCGTGAAAATGATTTTTCAGATAAGTTACTGTCTTTTGACTTCGCTTTTTCACTTGCGCTACCCTTGCTGCCGCATCTTCTGTTGTATGACCATCTTCCAGATGTTCATAGGAATTGGCTTGGTAAAATACTCCTTTTTGTCCGGGAATCAGTTGGGGCGAGATACCGTCTGGTGTAAGTTGATATCTTAAATAGGGCAAACTGTCAGCCCGTTTAATTATTTTTCCATAGTCAGGTTTATATTTGGAGATAAATGTTTGCACTGCTGATTTTTCCAGGCTGAGATGCGACTCAGCAAGCGACTTGTCGGTAATCACAATAACCGGCGTCTGATAGATATCTGCCAAGTCAAAGGCTTTTGTGGTGAGTATCACCGTTTCTTCCACATCGCCGGGAGCAAGGATAATTTTTGGAAACTCTCCATGACCGGCAAATACGGCAAAAAGCAGGTCGCCCTGCTCTGTCCAAGTGGGCATACCGGTAGCCGGTCCCGGACGCTGGGCAAGATAAACCACGAGCGGAATTTCGGCTATACCCGCAAACGAAAGCGCCTCAGTCATCAGAGCAAAACCACCGCCCGAAGTGCCAACGGCCGATCTGACTCCGGTAAATGCTGTCCCAAGCGCCGTATTCACAGCTGCCAGTTCATCTTCGGAGTGGCGCACCACCATGCCCGTTTGGCTTTGCCAGCTCGCTAAAGTGGTCAAAACCGTAGAAGAAGGAGTCATTGGGTAAGCCGCATAAAAACGGCAGTCAGCTATTGCCGCTCCCAGTGAAAAGGCATCATTGCCTACCATCACCAACTTTTGAGAAGCTTCTCTTTTAATCAATAACGGTTTTATCTGATTTGGGAATGCTTTTTGAACATAGTCAAAGCCGACTTTGGCTAATTTTTCATTAAAGTTGATTACTTCTTGTCCTTTTTTACCAAACTGTTGGTTTATCAGGTCGTAGAAAAACTGTAGTTCCCCTCCAAGTAAGGCCAGACTTGCGCCAAGCGCAATAGTATTGACCATAAGTTGTTGCACTTGCCACTCTTTTTTGAATTTTTTAAAGGGAACCGGAATCTTCTGATAATTGCCTTCCGGCTCAAACTCCTCAGGATCATACACAACTAAGCTGGCAGGTGTCAGGCGATGTTTATCCAGATCGAAAGTGGCTTTATTAAGACAAACTAAACAATCTATCGCCCACCTGCCGGCGCTTATTTTCTGATCAGACACCACCACTTCATAGGTGTTATGCCCACCACGGATCAGGGAGGGGTATTCGTTATAGTCATAAATTTGATAACCCAGGCGGGTGGCGATTTTGGAAAATGAAAGACCAATCGTCATAATGCCAAAACCCGCTTCACCACCTATTTTCCAGGAAAATTTCATATAGATTATTCTACTTTAATATTCTTTTCTAATTATCTTTTCGCTTTGGCCGAAGAGCTCTACTTAGGAAAAATCCTGTTACCTTGATCGTCTTCAATAATTATTGCGGCTGTCGGACAACCGCGCGCTGCATCAATAATTACCTCATCAGTGTCTTTATCAATGGTATTTAAAATAATGGCCTTGGCCTCGGAATCCAAGACAAACGTATTGGGGGCAATGGCAATGCAGGTTGCTGCACCAATGCATAAATCTCTCTCCACGATTACTTTTAATTTACGAACCATCACTGGCCCCGAAGGATGTTGAGTATCTTTCAGCGGTTGATCAGACATATTAAATAAACTCAAATCTCAAAACTTTGAATTTTGAAAAAATTATAACTAATCACTTACCACTTTTTTCAATCCCTCCCAAGCCAAGAGCGCACATTTTACTCTGTTTGGCGATAGATTAATCCCCAGTAATTTTAATATAAGGTTTTTGTCGAGGTTTTGCAATTTTTCCTTCGATTTCCCCAGAGCATGCTCCGTAGTCAACGAGGCAGCAGCAATTGAGATAGCGCAACCTTCTCCTTGAAAAGCGATTTTTTTTACTACTCCCTTTTCTTCTTTTACGGTAAATTCTAGCTTATCGCCACATAAAGGATTGGCGACCGCCACCTGTCGACTGGGTTTTTTTAAAATTCCAAAATTACGCGGACTCCGATAATGATCCAAAATAATTTCCTGATAAATAGTCATTTTGTTAGTGTTTTTTCCGCTTTTTTTAATCCGGTGATTAACTTCTCAATATCCGCGTCGTTATTATAAATATAAAAGCTGGCTCTAGCTGATGCTGAAAATTTTAGGTAAGTGTGTAACGGCATGGCGCAATGGTGACCGGCGCGGATTGCTATATGGCTTTCATCCAAAATCTGTGCTATATCATGCGGGTGAAAATCGGCCAACCGGAAAGCCATCACTCCGGCTCTATCTTGACTTTTTTGTGGACCCAAAACAGTAATATTATCGCCAAATTCTTCTTGTAACCTTTTTAGCGCATCAGCTAATAGTTTTTGTTCACGCTTATGGATTTTATGCATGCCAATTTTTTGCAGATAGCGGATGGCTTCTTTCAAGCCAATGACACCAGCAATATGCGGCGTTCCTGCCTCAAATTTCCAAGGGGCGTCTTGATAAATTGTATTCTCAATTGCCACCTCTTTGATCATGTCCCCTCCGTATTGATAAGGCGGCATTTTCTCAAATAATTCTTGTTTTCCCCATAATATGCCGATGCCTGTTGGCCCGAGCATTTTGTGTCCGGAAAAAACCAGAAAATCCGCGCCTAAGTCCTGCACGTCAACCGGCATATGCGGTACAGCCTGGGCTCCGTCTACCACCACGATGATCTTAGGGTTGATTTTTTTAGCTTGGGCAATAATCTCTTTTATTGGGTTAATTGTCCCCAGGACATTGGACACATAAGTTATTGCCAGTATTTTAGTTTTATTATTAACTATTTTTGAAATATGGTTTGTGTATTTGATATTATCCAACTCTAAATCCAGATATCCCTCCGGCGTCACACCAATAATTTTTAGTTTAGCCTGGGCTTTTTTGGCAAGTTGCTGCCAGGGAACGAAGTTGGAGTGGTGCTCCATAATCGTAATAACAATCTCATCACCTGCTCCAACAATTGAGCTACCCAAAGATGTGGCGACCAGATTTAACCCTTCAGTGGCACTTCTGGTGTAAACGATCTCCTTCTCGCTTTCTGCGTTGATAAACGAAGTCACCACCTGCCGCGTTTCCTCATATTCTTGAGTTGCCTTTTCGGAAATTTGATAGATGCCGCGGTGAATATTGGCGCTGTACTCCTGATAATATTCTTGAATTTTATTCACAACAGATAACGGTTTCAAGCTGGTAGCCGCCGAATCCAGATAAGTCAGATTGGGATGGCGAGCAAATATGGGAAAATCTTTTTTTATAGTGGCAATTTTATCCATAAATCGTACTAATTATAACGCCGATGGCTGGAAATCCGGATATTGTGCGCGGACTCGGTCGTGAATTTCGGCGATAAAACCCGTAACCAATAACTTTTCTGCTTTGTCTGAATTTAATCCCCGGCTTTGGATGTACAATAACTGATCCTGATTTAATCTGCCTGTAGTAGAGCCATGAGTACAATAAACGTCATTGGCGAGAATCTCTAAAAACGGTCGTGATTCTACAAACGCTCCATCTGACAAAAGCAGATTCTGGTTTTTTTGATAGGCGTGACTCTTCTGGCCGCTTTTTTCGATCCGTATTAAACCTTGATAAATAAGTTTCGCCCGATCTTCAAAAACACCCTTAATTAACAAATTTGACGTTGATCTAGGAGCGATATGACGCTGAATTGTCTCAATTCTAAACTGATCATCGCCTTTGCCGGTAAACAGGCCGAAAATATAAAGCTCCACGCCAGAAGCGATGATCTCAAAAATAAACCGGCCTGAGAGGTTGTGGAAAAAAACCAGATACTTGCCTTTTTCTTTAAAATCAATTTGGCCGCTTTTTGCTTCGTTTAGATTAATAAAATTAGTTTTGATCATTCTTATACTATTAATTATTAATTTTTCACTCTTAACTATTTCTTTATCCCACGCTTCCTGACATCTCCAAATTGATCAAACGGTTAAGTTCGATGGAGTACTCAAGCGGTATTTCCCGGGCTACCGGCTCGATAAAGCCGTTAACTAATAAGCCTTCGGCATCGACTTTTTTTAAACCCCGAGCCATTAAATAAAATAACTTTTCATCTCCAAGTTTTTCCACCGTTGCCTCATGCTGAATCTCGGTCTCGCTCTCTTTAATTTTCATATATGGATAGGTGTCTGAACGTGATTTTTCATCAATGATAAGCGCGTCGCAGGAAACATAGACTGATGAATTTTTAGCCCCCGGCATCACCTGCACCAAGCCGCGGTAGGAAGTACGACCGCCATCTTTGGAGATAGACTTGGAGACAATTCTTGATGAGGTATTGGGGGCAAAATGGAGCATCTTAGCTCCGGCATCCTGCAGCTGATTTCGGCCGGCAAAAGCAATAGATAACACTTCACCTCGCGCCCCTTCTCCGTACAGATAAACGCTAGGGTATTTCATAGTCAGCTTGCTACCGATATTACAATCGATCCATTCCATGAGAGCATGTGACTCGGCTCGGGCCCGTTTGGTCACTAAGTTATAGACGTTGGTGCTCCAGTTTTGAACCGTGGTATAGCGTACACGGGCGTTCTTTTTAACAAAAATTTCCACAACCGCCGCATGAAGCGAATCAGTGGTATAAATAGGCGCAGTGCAACCTTCGATATAATGCACATCACTTCCTTCCTCGGCGATAATAAGAGTGCGTTCAAACTGACCAAAACGTTCAGCGTTAATTCGAAAATAAGCCTGAAGCGGCAGATCCACCTTAATACCTTGGGGAACGTAGACGAATGAACCACCCGACCATACAGCCGAATTTAAGGCAGCAAACTTGTTATCGTGCGGGGGTATCAATGTCCCAAAATACTGTTTGACGATCTTAGGGTACTTTTGCAAAGCCGTGTCCATATCGCAAAAAATAACTCCCAGTTTACGCAATTTTTTATTAATACTTTCATACACCACTTCACTTTCGTACTGGGCCGAAACACCGGCCAGAAACTTCTTTTCCGCTTGAGGCACGCCGATTATGTCATAGGTTTTTTTTATTTCTTCAGGCAGTTCTTCCCAGGAGCTGGCTCGACTGAAGGTAGGCTTGAGGTAATAATATATTTCCTCAAAGTTAATCTTTGACAGATCGCCACCCCACCCAGGTAAAGCTTTTTTTTGAAATATACGATAAGCCTTCAGACGAAACTTAGTCATCCATGGCGGTTCTTTTTTGATACGGGAAATCTCATTTACCACCTGTTCATCCAGACCTTTTCGCGTTTTAAAGACCGCTTTTTCCGGCATAGAAAAGCCATATCGATAATCCATGTTCAAATTAGTAATCTTTGTTTGCATAATATTTTCTCTTTTAACTTCCCATTTCCCCGTAACCACTTTTTTCCACCTGTTTTGCCAATTGACGGTCACCTACCCGGACAATTTTCCCTTTATCCATGATGACTACAAAATGGGGTTTAAGATAATGTAAGATCCGGTTATAATGGGTGATAATAATGTAAGCCTTATCTTTTTGAAACCGGCGCAAATATGCGGCGATTGATTTTAAAGCATCAACATCAACTCCTGTATCAATTTCATCAAAGATCATCAGCTCCTTATCTAAAACTGCGGCCTGCAATACCTCCATTTTCTTTCGCTCACCACCTGAGGCGCCTTCATTAAGGGAACGGTTGAGTAAATCTTCGTTGATCCGAAGCTGTTTGGCTATTTTTAGGGCTTGCCGGCGGATAAAAAGCGGATCTTTCTTCCCAGAAAGAGCCAGTTGTAAAAGCTGATTCACTTTAACTCCGGCCAAAGACAAGGGTGTCTGATAGGACAAAAAAATTCCTTTTTCTGCCCTTTCGTTTGCGGGAAGTGGAGTGATTTCTTGGCCATTATAAAAAATTTTGGAATTTTTGGCCAATTTATAAGTCGGGTGCCCCATAATGGTATAAGCCAAAGTAGACTTACCGGAACCATTGGGTCCCATGATGGCATATATCTTACCCTTTGCAAACTCAAAATCAATTTTATGAAGAATTTGCTTACCGTTGATAGAAACAGAAAGGGATTGAAGCTTTAACATTGTCTTTCACGTTAACTATTAAGTTGTCCTTTTTCAAAAATCTCCTGAAGAGTCATGGACTTAAGGCTATTGACAAAACCAGTATGAATTTTGTTTCTTAAAGACTGGGAATGGGAACAAATACTTTTAAAATTGCATTGGTAATGGCTTTTTGAACACTTGACTATATCTAGATGTTTTTCAAAAATCAGCAAAAAATCAAATAAATTGGTTTTCTGCCAGTTGACGTTTAAAGAATAACCGCCGATTTTGCCTTCACGGCTTTTCAGGAGCTTTGCTTTTGCCAGTTTTGAGGCGATGCGCGCCAGAAATCTCTTTGGCAAACGGGTATTCTTAATCATCACAGATAGGGGTGTCAACTCCTTATTCTTTTTCAGTTGTGAGATGAGAAGTAGGGCGTAATCTGCTTCTCTACTAATAGTTAACATATACTTTCTATGTAGTAGTTTACCTTAGTTTTTGGTCGATTGCAAGAGTGAAAGCCGCGGGACTCGGTCAAATTCATCTGCGGATTGTACAATCAGTCCTATTTTGGCTCGATAATAAGCCGCAACACCAATCATGGCTGCATTATCAAAATTTAGATATGAAAATGGTGGAAAATAGATACTTCCTCCTGAAGTGCGAACCAGCGCGCGCACTTTTTGACGGAGTCTGGCGTTAACGGCCACTCCCCCTCCCATCAGCATTCTTTTCACACCGGTTTTTTTTATTGCCTGATTGGTTTTATAAACCAGCGTATCAAATACCGCTTCCTGATAGGAGCTGGCTAGAAAACGAAGATTTTTAATCTTTTCTTGATCCGAAAGTTTTTGCAAATAATACAGAAATGACGTTTTCAGTCCGGAAAAAGAAAACTCCAGATTATTAATTTTCACCATCGGCCGGGGAAAATGATACTGGTCAACATTCTGTGCTTCTTTAGCCAATTTTTCGATGACCGGCCCGCCCGGATAGCCAAATCCAAGCATTCTCGCTGCTTTGTCCAGAGACTCGCCAGCCGCATCATCGCGCGTTTCGCCTAAAATTTGATACTCAACATGACTGGAAAATAAAACCAACTCAGTATGTCCGCCGGAAACCAGTAACCCAAGATAAGGAAATTGCCAGTCTCTTTTGGGATTCCCCCGACTATTTTGGACAAACGAAGAATACAGATGTCCCTCCATATGGTTGACAGCAATGAGCTTTTTATCAAACTCGCTGGCAATCTCTTTGGCTTTATTTATCCCCACTTCAAGAGCAATTGCTAAACCCGGACCGTATGTAACGGCCACGTAGTCGAGATCTTTTTTAGTAATTTTGGCTTTTTTTAAAGTGCTATCGATTACCCAATCTATTCTTTCCTCATGGCCCCGTTTTGCTAAAGAAGGCACTACGCCTCCCCACTTTTGATGCACTAATACCTGCGAATAAACTACGTTAGCAATCACCATTTGACCTTTAGTCACCGCCGCTGATGTTTCGTCGCAGGAAGTATCAATGGCTAAAATTATCATAAAATTAAGTTAAAACTCAAAAGTCAAATATCATACTCCTTGTTCTGCAACATGAATCTCTCTAGTTTGGCGATCAATATGTTTTATAGTGATATAGATGGCTTTGGCCTGTTTTTTAATCTTTTTATACTCTTCTCCCAGTTTCTCTCCCCATTCGATAAACACAATTGAGCCGTCCTTCAGCGCCTCATCTAGCCCCAGGTACCTAAATTCTTCCGCATCTTCTATGTTGTATAGATCGTAATGAATGAATTTGTAAAACTTTTGCGTCCCAAATTCCAATTTGCCAGTATTTATCTCATACTCATAGTAAACAACAAAAGTGGGTGAGATAATGTTGGTAATCTGAAAATTTGTCGCTGCTCCTTTGACAAATTCGGTCTTGCCTACTCCCAAATCCCCCTGGATAATAAAAACCAGTGGTTTACCGTCGGTTTTTGACTGATATTTCCCCACCAGAAAACAAGCGATTTTTTGTGTTTGTTTCGCTGATTGACTAATATAAGTGGTAGGATTTTTTAACTCCACGTCACCGCGACGCAAAACCTTAATTTTCGGATTTGTCAGATCGACAATCGTCGAGGGTTTATTTCTAGTTAGCTTTCCGCCATCAACTATCAGATCAATGAGGTTCTGCTTTTCCTGCGGGATGTATTTGAGTAATGAGTCAATCGAATAATGGGGTGAACGTCCGCCAATATTGGCCGAAGTGGCGGTTGCCGGTTTTTGATAAATATTAAGAAGGTCAAAGATCAAGGGGTAAAATGGGACTCTCACCCCAAGCGTACCATTCTCGGATTCCAAAAGTTTAGAAGTTTGGTGCTTGGATTTCAAAATAACCGTGAATGGCCCCGGCAACAGTGTTCGTATAATTTTGTCTTGCCTATGGTCAACCTGGACGTACTGATGCAAATTGTTGAGATCAGGAATAAAAACTGAGATGGCTTTGCCGTGTGGGCGATTCTTAAACCGGATCAACTTTTTAACGGCGTTTTCATTGGTAGCGTCAACGAGCAGTCCATAAACGGTATCAGAAGGAAACACGACCAGACCTCCCTGCGCTAAAACTTTTCTCGTTTCGTTAATCACCGTTTTCTTACTTTTTTCTAACAGGCTTAATGTTTTAGTCATATATAGTAATTCTGTAGAAAATTAAATCGTAGAAAATGACTTTTCTATTTGTGCTTTGAGATCTATCTTTGATATTTAAAATTTAATATTTGATTTAATCATTTACGCTTCTCATTCTATCAAAAATTTGCTAGAATACGGGCTATGGCAAACAAAAAACCAGACAACTCCAAAAACCACCTCAATCGTCGACCAAATAAGATCAAAGAGTTCAAAATTAACTTTGATATTAAGACCATTTTTATTATCTTTTTCGTGGGTTTATTTGTTTTTACGCTGTTTTCTTCGGCGATGAAAGAGTACAAAAAAATGGTACCTGATAAACCCATTTCTGCCTTACTTGAGGAGATCAAACAGGGAAAAGTTAAAAAAGTCGAGGTTGTCGATAATAAACTCAATATTACTTACCAAGACAACTCGCAAGCAACAAGTACCAAAGAAACCAGTGACAGTTTTTATCAATTAACAAAAGACGCCAATATCAAAACCAACGCGGTCTTAGTTGAGATAAACGACACTCAGGGATCGGCCGGTATTATCAACCTACTAGCCAATCTTCTCCCGACAATTTTGATGGTGGCCTTTTTTATCTTTATTTTTCGACAGGCAAAAGGCGCCCAGGACTCAGTATTTTCCTTTGGACAGTCACGGGCCAGACGTTTCAATAAGGATATTTCCAAAATCACATTCAACGATGTAGCTGGTGTTGATGAGGCCAAAAAAGAACTCGAAGAAATTGTTGATTTTTTAAAATTTCCCGAGAAATACCGTAAACTAGGAGCCAGGACTCCCAAAGGCGTGATTTTAATTGGGCCGGCCGGATCAGGTAAAACCTTATTGGCTAAAGCAGTGGCCGGAGAAGCCAACGTACCATTTTTTTCTATTGCCGGCTCTGAATTTATGGAGATGCTAGTTGGAATCGGCGCTGCCCGTGTTCGCGACCTGTTTGCTACCGCTAAAAAAAGTGCTCCGGCCATCATCTTTATTGACGAGATTGATGCCATTGGTCGAGCCCGTGCCACTGGCGTAATGCCCTCGCACGATGAACGAGAACAAACTTTAAACCAGATTTTAGTAGAAATGGATGGCTTTACAGCAAACGAACAGGTGGTAGTGGTAGCCGCCACCAACCGCGGCGACCTTTTAGATACTGCGTTGCTTCGCCCTGGCCGTTTTGACCGGAGAGTCATTGTCGACTATCCTGATGTTGAAGGCCGCAAAGCCATTGCCTTTATTCATGCCCGTGGCAAACCGTTTAGCGAAGATGTCGACTGGGACAAAGTCGCTAACCGTACGGTAGGTTTTTCTGGCGCTGATCTTGAGAATATGCTAAACGAAGCTGCTATTGGTGCTGCCCGCGCCGCAAGAGACAAAATCACCATGGAAGATATCGAAGAATCAGCCACCAAAGTCAAACTTGGTCCGGAAAAAAAGCGCTTACAGTCGGACTTTGATAAAAAAATTACTGCTTATCACGAAACCGGCCATGCCGTTGTATCGCATTTCCTTCCTCATACCGACATGGTTCACCGCATCTCAATTGTCTCCCGCGGTATGGCACTTGGTTTTACCCTGATTCCACCGGCAAAAGACAAACTCCATGAAACCAAAACTCATCTCCTGGAGCAGATGGCGGTGATGATGGGTGGACGGGCGGCAGAACAGATTATCTTTAATGAGGTCACGACCGGTGCGGCTAACGATTTTGACCAAGCCACCCGAATTGCCAAAGCCATGGTAGTGGAGTACGGCATGAGTAATCTTGGGCCAATTAACTTCGGTCCGACCATAGACATTACCGAATGGGGAAAATCTTACTGGGAACAGAACAATGTCTCACAGGTAATGTTGTCTAAAATCGACATTGAGGTTCAAAAAATACTAAAAAAAGCCTATGACACGGCTGCTGACATCATAAAAAATAATAAGGAAATAATGGACCGCGTTGCCGCCGAACTTATCAAAAAAGAAAACATCGACCAGGAAAATTTTGAAAAAATCGTCGGTAAAAAAACCAACGGAGATACTAGAATATGAAAACCTTGCTTTTAGTCGACGGCCACGCCATAATCCACCGCGCTTTTCATGCCCTTCCCCCCTTGTCCAATCGCGAAGGTATTCCCACCAACGCTATATATGGATTTTTCGGTATGCTTCACAAAGCAACGGTCGACTTTCATCCTGATTTTTTAGTCGTATGTTTTGATACTCCCAAACCCACCTTTCGTAAAAAATTATTTAAAAAATATCAATCTAATCGTCCAGCCATGGACGACACTTTAAAGCCACAAATCCCCTATATCAAAAAATTACTGGACCTCGCCCATATCGCCCGGCTGGAAAAACCGGGTTTTGAAGCTGATGACGTGATTGGTACCATTGCCGCCCATAACAAGCAACATGACCTGAGAATTCTAATTCTGACTGGAGATCGCGACCTGATGCAACTGTCAACTACAACCACCTTGATTATGACACCGCGAACCGGTCTTAGCGATATTCATCTTTATACTCCCCAAGAGGTAGAGAAAAAAATGGGTGTAAAACCCAAACAGATTCCCGACTTCAAAGCTTTGGCCGGTGATCCCTCCGACAACTATCGCGGCGTGGAGGGTGTGGGGCAAAAGACGGCTGCCAATCTGATTACCCGGTTTGACAACATAGAAAAGCTATATCAAAACCTAAGCACAATTGATAATTCCAAATTGCAAAAAAAATTAGCCAACCAAAAGAAAGACGTGCTTCTTTTTAAAAAACTGGCGACGATTGTTACTGATATCAAAACTGATCTTTCACTTGAGAAGATGAAGTTTAGCGGGTTTAATTCGCAGATGAAAGAAGGTTTACAACAACTCCAGCTTTCTTCTCTACTAAAACGGTTTTTCGACAACAAACCGCAACTGACCAAAAAAATCAGTCCGGTAAAAACCATCAATTCCAGCCAGATAAATTTATTTTAAGACAATTTTTAATTTTTCATTATTACCTGTTAATTTGATTTTTATGGTTGCGCCCGATACCAGACAGAATATTTATTACCTGATCGTGTCCTTACTCAGGCATAATTTTTTTGCCTTTGTCTACTTTGCCGGTATAATTGGCAGCCTGTTCATCGCTTTTCGCAAACCCTCCCGCACCGCCCTTCTAATGCTGATCGGGTTTGCTATTTTACTTTTTTCTTTTGAATACAACAAACATATTGTGGAACCGCTCAAAGAACAAACGCTCAACTCCCTTATCACCGAGCGACAGTCTTATCGGATTGCCAGAATAGTCTCTGTCTTTCTTGGTAAACTCTTACCCCTAATCCTCCCTCTTATCGGCTGGGCAATGGTGATTATTGGAGGATATGCAGAAACAAAAAAAATTCTCAAAACTTCCCATAAGACCTAAAAAATCTGTTACTTTATCCTGCTTCTAATCTAAAAACTTAAAAGTGGAGAGGATTTGGTCAAATATTTGTTCAAATTCGGGAGTATGTTCTTCACTTTGCATGATTGCAATAAAATATTTACCGTCTTCAGTCTGCAAATAATAAGTGTCGGCGTGAAGGACGCTGAAATTAGGAATTTTAAAGCCATTTACGCCGTTAACGGTTACTTCCATAATTTTTACATGAGGAAGATTGAGTTCTAAAGTTTCTGGATCTTTATAAAATTCTTCGAGAGTTTTAATTTTTTGATCATCAACGTATTCTTTAAGTGTTTGGTTTATGTTCCGAGAAGATACAAGAAAGCTGATTCCGTTATATACTTCTGCACCGCCATCGAAATTTGTATCTAGCCTTTCCGCAAAAGTAATTACTTTGGCCATTCCATATAGAGAATCGCTGTACACGCCACAACAGTTGTCACTAAGATGTTTGGGATATTTAAATTCAAATCCGTATTTAGAGTTTTTGTATGTTTTCCAATTGGCAATTGGATCGGGTGGCGGCACAGGTATTTTGTTTTCTACAATAGGAGTTAGACTGTTCGTGAAGCTTGGGGTAATTTTTTTCTCATACTCCATCCCCAGATAAAAACCTAAAAATGGAAGAGTGATAAAAAGAACCCCAGCCAGGATTTTGGAGAGAGTAGTAACTGTAGTCCAAGACCTAGATACATTCATGTTTGTAAAATTTTAGATTTCACTTAATTTATACGTTTTAATATTATATTCTGCTTTTCCGTCTTCAGTAATACCTGATATCTCAACTTGGTCTTCCAAATTATTTATCACAATTTTATATGAATAATATTGATCCTTTGGCAGTTGAAATGATTTAGAATGTTTTGAAACATCCTTGAAATACCAATATGTTGTGTCAATGTCGTTTGGGTAGTCGGCAAAAAGTTTTTCAATATCGTATACAGTTAGATATGGTTCCTGAGGGTAACCATTTAATACCAGTAATTTATCTTCAGGTAAAAACTCAACTCCATAAATAATGGACGTCCCATAAACATAGAGTTGGAATGCTCTTTTATATTCTGCTGAGAAAATCTTAACCATGCTGTCAATACCGCCGGAAATATCTTGGAATGCCGCATATTTTTTGGATGGAGAAATCTCTAATCCCTTTAATCTTTCTTCTTTATTATTACAGGAAATAGAAATACCACTATATCCTGTTTTTTCTACATAAGTTTTTTTATTCGTGACTATTTTTACCTCGCATTTATCTGTAATACTAGCTTCATTTATTAACTCAACATCCCGATCTAAAAATTTAAAGGTGGAGAGGATTTGAGAGAAATATGGGATGCGTTCTGGAGCGGTTGCATCACTTGCATAAACTGTAAAATAATAAAGCTTATTCTGATAAGGTACTTCAACCTGAATTCCAGTAACATAGTAATTTACTTCTACTCCTCTTTCTGATTCAACGAAAGTTCTGCTTTCACATCTAATTCCTTTGTGATTGTCTATAAAAATGGGTTTGCATGCTCCTGTTAGATAGTCGCGTTTTTTATCCTCTACTGATACATTTACCTTGTATTCAGGAGGGCCGTCATCCTTGCTAAAAAGAAAGATATAATCCAATGCTCCTGGGTAATAATTCCATGTTTGAGGATATTTTAAAGAAAACCCATATTCTTCATTTGTATACGTTTTCCAATCGGCAGTTGGGTCAATTGAAGGTGTGAGAGTTGAACGAACAACAGGCGGGAGTGATTCCACAAAATTCGGAGTTAATGTTTTCTGATACCCCATCCCCAAATAAAAACCAAGAAAGGGAAGGGTAACAAACAAAACGCCAAACAGAATTTTGGAGAAAGAAGTGACGGCAGTTAATGATTTTGGCAGTTCCATATAGTTCTATATTAGCAAATTAGCAAATTATTGTATATTACAATTTTCTCCACCACCAAGAAGTCTTCTTAATTCTTCTTGAGTTTTTGTGTTCAACTCACACATTTTAGGAGAAAACGCAGTTTCTTTGATTTCTTCTACAACAGAAGTACCATCCCAACCAATATTATTTTGAAATTGAACAGGGAGTGACTTATTTTCATACACAGCATAGGCTAGATAAAGTAAACGTTGATCTTTGGTTATTTCTCCTTTGTTCAGAGCCTGATCAATTAGGTTTGGAGTAGATAACGGTTGACTGCTTGTTGAAGTTCGTGCACAAACTTTATTTTCACAGCTGCATTCAAGGAGCCCGCATTGAAGCAATGGTCTAATACATCCCCTAAAACGTATCGCTTCATCAATATCTTTTGATTTTTGGGTATTTGTGTTTACTGACTCACAACCGCATGGCTTAACTCCGCTTTCCCGACAGTCGTTATCTGTATCACAGCTTAAATTCCAGTTATCATATTCCTTAGACAAATCCTTTACTAACTGATCACAGGACAGTAATGTTAGTGAGGATAAATCGGTGACGTTACTTGGTTGAAGAATCCTTTTCTGATAGTCCATCCCCAGATAAAAGCCGAGAAAAGGGAGAGCAACAAATAAAATAGCCGCCAGGATTTTGGAGAGGGGAGTTATTGTAATGAAAGATTTCAGGGTCACGTTATTTATTAATACTTTATATAAGTTTTTCTATTTCTTTTTTAAGTACCGGCACTTCATTTTTTCACCACATCCCAAACTATATCATAATCAATACCAAAATAGCCATGAATAAGTCTATCTCTCATTCCGGAAATAGACCTCCAATCTATGTGAGACTGGCTGTTGCGGAAATTGATTGGTAAGTTTTTAACCGCTTCGCCTATAATTTCTATACTCCTGGTGAAGGATCGTTTTAACGTCTCATCTTGTAGAAATTCGTTTTGAGAAAGCCCTTTTGAAGTGTTAGAAAGATATATTAATTCATCTCTTATGTGTTTTAAATATTCAATTGGCAATTTGGACATATTCCGCCTCCTTTTTGATATATGGCCCAATATATGGGCTGAGAGAATCTGTGGTTATCAGCTCTACTTGTTTTCCAAAAATTTCTTCTAGATACTGGGCAAGGTTAATATAATTCCTGAATGTCTTTTTATCTTTACGGAACTCTACTATAATATCGATATCGCTTTTGGCTTTTTGTTCACTTCTAACATAAGAACCAAAAACCCCAATATCAGCAACTCCATAGTCGCTTATTCTATCTCTGTGAGTTTGTAGTAGAGTTAAAATCCTCTTTTTATCCAATTTATGTAATTCTAGATACCGCTTCATATTTATATTTTACTTGAATCATCCTCATAAAACAACAACAGAGACATTTTTAATACTGTCAGAGAAACTTAAACGTGGAGAGAATTTGGTCAAGCCACTGTTCGTCTTCAAGAGTATTGCCGGCTGGGTTTGTTGTCTCAACTGAGAAGCCAACAATAAACTTATCACCTTTTAGATATTTTGCGAAATATTTACCCGCCTTCACATCTTTACAATACTGATTACCTTGCTGCAACAGTTCATTAACTGATTTTTCATCCATAGTTTGCAACATTAAGCCTTAATATTTCACTCTTATTTTGGATAGTCAAATTTTACTTAAATATTTTGCTATCTGTTTAGCAAACGTATCAAAATCTACAAGCCGGTTGTTAATCTTGTCAGCTACTTGTTCATAATCTATGTCAAGATAATCATGGACCAAGATATTTCTAAATCCAGTCATCGGAGCAAATCGATTGGCAAAGTCTTTTTCTAAAACATTTTCCTCTCCGAGTATTTCAAAGGTTTCACGGGCTGTTTTTGGAGTGCGCAGTCTCATATCAACAATTAAAAGTTCAGCAATATCAGTGGCCGCTTCACAGGCAAGCTGGAGAAAACGTTCGGCTTTGGCGCGTTTATTGATATCCCTTTTCAATTCATCAGCTTTGACGCCTTTAAGGGTTTTTAATATGGAAACATACTCATACAGTTTTTCCAGCCGCATGTTGATTTTGTCGATGGCATCTAATTTTTTATTCATATTGCCAGCCCTTCTCTTGCAGTAGTTGCAAGACTGTTTGTTGTATGACGTCTAAGGTAGTAGAAGCGGTCAAAATAATTTGATAAAGTACGATGCTCAAAAGCGATGCGATCCTTTTCTTCTTTAATATAGATATCTTTACGGGGAGCAATGGCTGAATACTGCAAAAATACTGGTGACTGGTTAAGATCAATCACTTCCACATTGTCATTTCCAACTATTTTGCCCAAAAATCCCATGTATTCCAGCCGTTTGTTAAAACGATCCTTTTTGTTTATATTCTCCAAAAAAACAACTCCAAAATCATAATCGCTTTTGGGATGAATTTTGCCCGTTGCTTGGGAGCCAAATAAATATACCACGGCCACGGGCTCATGGGTAAAATAGCTCTTTATTGATTTTATTTTTAGAAAGTCAAGCATATTAAAGAAAGTATATCATGCAGGTGGTTATTTTTTAGCAAAATCACTACTACTAGTTTCTCATTTTTAATTGAGTCTTACAAGACTATCATCTAAATTTTTCAATTGACCAGTGATGATTGGCCATACTTTGCATATTGACAAGGCGGTTTCCCTGGTTTAAGATAATTCTAGGCTTTTAAGGCAGGATTACCAATATTGTAAAAAAGCGTGTGGCCCCGCCTACGGCGGGGATACGAGGAAGAGGGGTCCGGTAAAATTACGGACGCTCGGACGTCCCGCCATATAGCGGGATAGGATCTGCGGAAACCCTTGGGTTGTAGTTATCAGCCCCCCCGCCATGGCGGGGTCAATGTTTTGCTCAAAAAACTAAAGTAATTTAGAACCAAAAGGCAAAACAGATAACTTCTGCTTACAAAAAGCTTCATTATCAGATGATCATCAACTCGATGATTCTCTGCATTATCAATTTAATTTCATTTGCCATTTTAGCTTTGATTTTTGACATTTGAAATTTGACATTTTTCATATTATGTGCGGAATATTTGCTTATGTTGGAAAAAAACAAAATGCCGGTGATCTTATCATGGAGGGTTTGAAGGCTCTCGAATATCGCGGTTATGATTCGTGGGGAGTGGCGGTCAAAAAACAAGACGGCCAGATTTACTTGGAGAAACATGTTGGTAAAATCGGCCAAGCCAAACTGCCTCGGCTTTCATCCACAATCGGGATTGGCCACACTCGTTGGGCTACTCACGGCGGGGTCACCCGCGACAACGCCCACCCTCACACCGACTGCACCGGTAACATCATCATCGTCCATAACGGAATTGTGGAAAATTACACCTCTCTTAAGAAACAGCTTCTCAAAAAAGGGCACATTTTTAAATCAGAAACCGATACTGAGGTTATCGCTCATTGGCTTGAGGAAAAGAAAAAAACGGATAATGATCCTCTTAAACTAATGAGAGGTTTGGCGAGCGCTATCAAAGGAATGAGTGCCGTGATTGCCTTTTTCCCGGAGGAAGAAGTTTTGTATGTTTACAAATATGGTTCGCCTATTGTGTTTGGTCAAAATAATGACGGGCTTTATCTGGCATCTGACCCTTCGGCGATGATTTTACACACCAAACAAGTGTATTTTCTGGAGGACAACGAAATGCTGCAGTTGGGCCGCAGCGGCTACGAACTTTACGACGGCCATGGTGAAATTAAAAAAATAACTTTTACCACGCTCGCCTACGATCAAGAAGACGCGCTTCTTGGGAAATACCCGTACTTTATGCTCAAAGAAATTCACGAACAGCCAAAAGTGATACAAAATATTATTGATACTCAAGCGAGTAATATCACAAAAGTAGCTGAGTTTGTCAAAAAAGCCGACGGCACCTATTTTATCGGCTGCGGATCAGCATATCACGTCAGTCTTTCCGGCGCTTACCTTTTCTCCAAAATCGCCAATCGGCATGTCAATGCGGCAATTGCCTCGGAGTTTAGTTACTTGGAAAGCTTTATCAAAAATACGTCACTGGTGGTCGCCTTTTCGCAATCGGGTGAGACGATTGACCTGATTTCTTGCATCCGCAAAGCCCAGGAAAATAAAGCTAAAATACTAGCTGTCACCAATGTTCCCGGTTCAACGCTTTACCGAATGGCAGATCATCGGTTGCTATTGCAAGCCGGTCCGGAAAAAGCTGTCGCTACGACCAAAGCCTATACCGCTAAAATCGCCATTATCTATCTACTGGCGCATGAACTCGCAGGTACTATAAAAAAGGCAAAAGAAGATCTGCGTCTGGCGGTCTCAGAAATACAAAGATTTCTTAAAAATACTGATAAGATAAAAAAAATGGCTGAACAATTTGTGAAGCACGAACATGTGTTTATTCTGGGCCGCGGTGTATCCTACCCCACTGCACTTGAGTCCGCGCTTAAGATAAAAGAGGTGTCATACTGTCATGCTGAGGGATTTGCGGCCAGCGAGCTGAAACACGGCGTGATTGCCCTTGTCCAAAAAGGCACACCAATAATAGTTTACAATCCGGCTGATGAAACCTACCAAGACGCTCTCTCTTCCGCTCACGAAGTGAAGGCGCGAGGGGCTTATGTGATTGGAATTTCAAGCAAAAACAACCCGATTTATGACGATTTTATCGAGGTCAAAGATTGTCATGAAGCTACTATTATTCCTAATGTCACAGTGGCTCAGTTACTGGGATATTATCTTGCACTTGCCAAAGGCTACGATCCAGACAAACCCAGAAACCTGGCAAAAAGCGTGACTGTTAAATAAACGCCATAATCGAAGTAGTGTCGAAGTAGTGGAAGCGCACGAATTTGTTATTCTCTTATTAATGTATGAAGCTCTTTTAATTTACGGGCAATAAATTCGTCGATATGCCAACTTTTTTTTACTTCACTGAGGTACTTTGCCTTACCGCCCATCTCATATTCAAATAATTTTTTATCTACTCTGCCTTTGGTAATAAATTGGGTTGAGGCAATAAAATATTTACCTAAAACATTCAATCTGCCCTCTTTTTCGTATCTTCTCCAGGAAAATTTAACACTGACCTCAGGCAGCAGTTTAGCGTGTACTCCGTGTTTTCGGGCTTTTTGGACAATGTGATGGTCTTCAAACAAGAAAACACGATCATCAAAACCGCCAAGGAAATGGAAAAACTTTTTCCAAAATATCATACACGGACCGTAAGTAAACGGTCTATCTGTCAGATGGCTGACTTCCACAAAAAACGACGTCACTTTACTGATTATCTCGTCATGATAAACGGTTGAGGAGGGTAAATGAAGAGGAAGATAAAGTAAGTAGTGATGACTCTCTACTTCTTTTCGAATTTTACTTATAAAAAGTTTACCTATCCGCATATCAGCATCAAGAAAGATGAGATAATCGGCAACTGCCACCGATGAACCGAGGTTTCTTTGGACTGCCGGATTACGCTTTTTGGAAAAAATCACTTTTATGACTAGCTTGTCTTCAAAATCTTGGGCGACTCCCTGGGTATTGTCTTCGGAATATCCATCAACAATAACCACTTCAAAATTTTTATCCTGTTGTTTTGTCAGATCTTGTAGCAGTTTTTGTAAATATCGTTCTTCATTTAAGGTAGGAATGATGACCGAAAAATTCCTTTTCATATATCGTGTTAAATTATAACATGATTTTAGCTTGTCCAGCGATTGGTGGTGTCTATTTAGCGGTAACCAGGAGTATAATACTTGATATCTGCCTGTTTTTTTAGGTGGATTTTTTTATTTATGAAAAAAACCGACCAATACATCTTAAATCAATCGTCTGAGATTGTTTATAACTCGAAACATACTTGGACCGAAAAAGTCTTGACTATGTTTCCCGCTTTTCATAGCCGAAATTACCGTCTTTATTTTTCCGGCCAACTGATTTCTCTTATTGGTACCTGGTTGCAGGTCGTGGCTGAGGGTTGGTTAGTTTTGGAAATGACTAATTCCCCATTTTCGATCGGACTGGTTGCGGCAGCAGCCTCTTTTCCGACTTTACTTTTTTCGCTTTTCGGTGGTGTGATCGTCGATCGTTTTTCCAAACGGAAAATTATTATTTTTACCCAGGTTTCGGCAATGGTCATGGCACTCATTTACGGCTTACTGACGGTATTTCATCTTATTACTGTCGAAGAAATTATTATTCTGGCATTTTTACTTGGCGTGGTCAATTCGCTCGACTCGCCTGCCCGTCAAGCTTTTGTGGTAGAGTTAGTGTCCAAAGATCAACTCGCTTCAGCGATCTCCCTTAACTCCGGCACCTTTAATGCTGCCCGGGTGATCGGACCAAGCATTGCCGGAATTTTAATCGGACTTGTGGGAACGGGGGGCGCCTTTATCATAAATGGACTCAGCTACTTGGCGGTGATTTTTGCGCTAAATAAAATCGATACTAAAGAAGAAACTGTTAAAGACCTCCCACACCCAATCAAGGCCATTAAAGAAGGTCTTACTTACTCATTTTTCCCATCCAGCTATCCGAATTTTGCTTCTGATGGCTGGGGTTATATCAGTCTTTGGTTGGTCTTACAGCACGATGATGCCGGTGATTGCCAAAAACGTTTACCACCTTGGGCCGACCGGCTTAGGCTATCTTTATGCTGCAACCGGTTTGGGGGCGGTATGTTCTATGTTTCTTATCTCAGCTTATTCCAAAAAAATCAGTCCGACCATTTTTATTATTGGCGGAAACTCGCTATTTGCAGTTAGTATCTTCCTATTTACATTAACCGGTAATTTTTATCTGGCTTTATTTTTTCTTTTTTTGACAGGTTTAGGGATATTGTCGGAATTCTCTATGCTCAATACCACACTGCAAACTCTGGTAGAAAATAAACTGCGCGGTCGGGTGATGAGTATTTTTACCCTGATGTTTCTGGGACTATTACCTTTGGGTAATCTCGAAGTGGGTTATTTGACCGAACATTTTAGCTCGGGCTTTGCCATTCGCTTTGGGGCGCTTATCGTCTTTGCCTTTGGGCTTATTATCTTTCTTTATCGCCACCGTCTTCGCCGATCATATCAGGTGTACCTTCATAAAAGCAAACACTAACCACAATCTAAAAAATTATCAGGCTCGTTGGCCAGCAAGATCCTGGTTGAGATGGCATTTTTTATACTTTTTGCCACTTCCGCACCAGCATTTGTTGTTTCGTCCCAATTTACGCGCCGGTTGATAACCGCCAGATGCCGGTATGGCTGGTGATTGAGGAGTGGTTTGGATGGTACTGTCTTGTTGTGAAGCAACATAAGGATTGATCGCTGAGGCTGAAGAATACTTAATTGGTTTATCTTGGTCAGAGGCAGGCTGTGGCGCCAAAGTTGGTTCGGATTTTTTTTCTACTTGCACTCTTAAGACTCGACGGATCGCTTCATAGTCAACATCAGAAATCAGCTTTTCAAACATCGAAAAAGCCTCGTTTTTATATTCAACCAGCGGGTCAAGTTGTGCATAACCGCGAAGGTTGATACCTTCCCTCAGATCCTCAATTGCCGTCAGGTGCTGAGTCCAGTACTGGTCAATAGTGGAAAGAAAAATGGACCTGATAATCTGATTCCATAAGTCACGCCCTAAAGAAATCTCTTTATTTTTATACTCACTTTCTGCATGGTGGAAAAGATATTCCTGTAAACCGGACTGGTTTTTTTCACTCAAGTATTTGGTGATATTACTTTTGGATACTGGGAACAATACCTGCAGATCTTTGACAAAATTTTCCGTTTCCTCTGAAGTTAACTGTTCCTGTAGGCTAAAATAACTGGAGGAAACCGAGCTAATTTCCTCACTAACTGTCTCCATTACCGTCTCCCGAAACTTCTCAGCATTCTCTTCGGGAAGTGCCAGCATTTTTCGCCGTAGTGAATAGATAATATCGCGTTGTTTATTTAAAACGTCATCAAACTCCACCAGATGTTTTCTAATGTCAAAATTAAATCCTTCCACTTTAACCTGCGCCTGCTCGATAGCTTTGGATACCATAGAATGGCTTAAAGGCTGGTCTTCCGGAAAATTGAAAAAAGTCATCAGCTTGGAAATCTGTTCACCGCCGAAAATCCTCATCAGATCGTCTTCAAGCGAAACATAAAAACGCGTGACTCCCGGATCGCCTTGACGACCGCTTCGACCCCGCAGTTGATTGTCGATAGTACGGGCTTCATGACGCTCTGTTCCTAAAACATAAAGACCGCCAAGTCTCACCACTTCATCGTGATTCTCCTGCCATGTCTGCATCTCTTTATTAAAGTCTGCTTTGGTTTGGCTTATTTCTCTTTCCGGTTGGCTCCCGCCTAAAATAATGTCAACACCGCGCCCAGCCATATTGGTAGCCACAGTGATAGCGCTTTTTTCCCCGGCTCGTGCAATAATCTGTGCTTCGCGTTCGTGATTTTTAGCATTAAGAAGCTCATGAGGGATGCCTTTCTGATTTAGTAAATGCGATAGATATTCGTTTTTTTCAATCGAAGTGGTTCCAACTAAAACCGGACGGCCGATTTTATATTGTTCGGCAATTTCCTCAACCACCGCCTTAAACTTGCCACGCTCGGTTTTATAAATTTTGTCGGGGTGATCTTTTCTGACCATCGGCTTGTTGGTGGGCACAACAATCACATCGACACGATAAATTTTATTAAACTCCTCAGCGCTTGTCGCTGCAGTTCCCGTCATACCGGCCAACTTTTCATACATCCGGAAATAATTCTGCAAAGAGACAGTAGCTAAAGTTTTTGATTCCTGCTTGATTTTAACATTTTCTTTAGCCTCAATAGCTTGATGCAGCCCTTCGGAAAATCGCCTACCAACTAACAGACGTCCGGTAAATTCGTCAACAATGATCACTTCGTTGTCTTTGACAATGTAGTCTTTGTCGACTTTAAATAAAGTTTGTGCTTTCAAAGAAGCCTCCAGATGAAACACCGAGTCAAAATCTTTTTCATAGACATTGGCTACTCCCAAAATTTGCTCAATGTGAGTGATCCCTTTTTCAGTCAAATGGGCCGTGCGCAGTTTCTCGTCAATGATATAGTCTTGCTTTGGGTCTAGCTGTTTGACCATTTTGGCATACTGGTAATATTTGGATGTATCTTCATCATAAGGGGCAGAAATGATGTGTGGAGTGCGCGCTTCATCAATTAATACCGAATCCGCTTCATCAATAATGGCAAAATGAAAACCTCGCTGTACTGCTTCCGCCAAACTTCCGACCATATTGTCCCGAAGATAGTCAAATCCAAACTCCGAATTAATACCATAAGTAATATCGGCCTCATATGCCGCCCGGCGGGAAATCGGCTTTAGGTTGGCCAACCGCCAGTCGTGCGACTTGCTATCTTTGTACTGGGGATCGTAGAGATATGAATTTTCACTGATGATAGCGGCAGTAGTGAACCCCAGAAAATGAAAAATTTTACCGTTCCAACCGGCGTCTCTTCTTGCTAAATAATCATTGACCGTTACCAGATGGGCGCCTTTGCCAGTCAGAGCGTTAAGATAGAGCGGCATACTGGCGGTGAGCGTTTTACCCTCACCTGTTTTTTGCTCGGCAATTTTACCCTCATGCAGAGCAATCGCCGCCATAAGCTGAGTATCAAAGGCCCGAAGACCAATCGTCCGGCGGGCGGCTTCACGGACCAAAGCAAAAGCCCAAGGCAATACTTCGTCAAGGCTTTTTCCTTCGGTAATTTGTTTTTTTAACTTTTGCGTCTCTTTTGGAAAATTATTATCCGAAAGATCACGGACTAAGTCTTCCTGTGCATTTATCTCAACCACTTTTTCGGCTAGACGTGCTAGTTCCTTCTCGTTATAATCAAATAGTTTTTTAAGAAATTTAAACATAGTATACCCACCGTAGTTCAATTTGCGAAAGCGGTATAATTGGCAAAAAATGTTGACCGCAAGATCAAATATACAATAATCGATAAAAATTGCAACCTATAGATGAAGAATCATTTCTGAAAATATTCTTGGGGGATAATCAGAATTTTTAGCACATCAAACCGAGTTTTATTGATCAGTAAATCTGATTTTTTGAAAACAAAATGAATCGTGTCTCCCTCTTTAAATTTTGAAAAACCGATCTTTTCTATATCCAGAGATTTGATATTAAGCATTTGTTGTGTGGTGCTTGTCTGAATATCAAAAATGAAATTTTCTTTATCCTCAGTCACTACTTTAATACTGTAGTCTGATTGGTTTACCTCGGCAATTTTACCTGATCCAACAATATATTTCTCGTCAACATAGATGACGTTGGCGTTGACTGACTTATCAAACTGAGGACCTGTGACTATGATGTAATCCCCTTTCTTGAGGTCGGACTTAGCCAATTCTTTGGTTACGGCCCCTGCCACTTGGTAATATTTTGTTAATGCTTCATCCAGCTTCACTTCGTATTCTGTCTTATCGTCCGTTGTTATTGAAAGATCTAAGGAGTTGATATTAGTGACCACGCCAGCCACTGCCTTGGAATTTTTTAACTCCTCTGAGATTTTTGAAGCTACTTTGTCTTTTAACTGCTGTATTTCTTTATCCACGACTGTCGGTGTGGGCGTTTCCGAACTTTCATTGGTCACCTCTTGGGTGGGGGTCACAGTAACTGCCAATATCTGGCTTACTGCGATAGTCAAAAACCCAAAGATGATTATCAGCTGAATAAGGCTTTTTTTCATTTTTCCGGCAGATAATAAACTGTTAATGTCTTGCTCTGAGGAGTGATCTTGGTATCTTTAGGATAGACGGTGAGCTGGATGACGTTTTCGCCCAAAGCTAGCGGGAAATCTTCCGAATAATCATTATTTTCAAGCGATACTGCCAAAATCTTCACCGGCGACTGCATAACGAGCAAGCTTCCATTAGCCGCTTTTCCCTTGATGGTGATACTTTTTTTATCGGTGATGGTATTCTCTTCCGGTTGACTGACAGTTAAAACCTGGTCTATTGTCGCGGTTCTTTCCACAACAGGCGTAATCTGGGCCGAAGTGGTGACAGGAATGACTTTAAGCTGTTCCTCTTTTTTGGTTTTTAGAACCAAAAACAGGGCCACCCCTACTCCAAAGACAATTCCCAAAACTATGGCCATTACCGTTTCTTTTTTCATAAGGTATATTATTATAATGCAATTTGCTTCAAAGTTGGAGGTATCTGACTTATTAGAGTTGTAATATTATACCAGTAACCATGACTGGCAAATATATCATCACTACTTTTTTTTAACAGGACAGAGGCCACAACTGCCGCAAGAAGCGGTGGATTTTTCGCTCGAAGTGCAAGCGACAGACCGGCTAACACATCACCACTACCGCCTTTAGTCAAACCGGAATTTCCCCCTTCCACCAGATAAGTATGCTCACCGTCAGATATTATATCAACCACCGCTTTCAGTAAAATGACGCATCGATACTCACGAGCCATTTTATAAACGGCATCAATTTTTTCTTCTTGAGACAGACTGGTGATTTCTAGGCCAAAAAGTTTTTCAAACTCAATCTGATGAGGTGTAACAATGGCTTTTGCCTGCAGTTGTGGTAACCATTCGGCTTCCATCATCTGTAAGGCTCCGGCATCAAAAATAAATCTTTGGTTTGGAAAATTGGTGATGAGATATCTGGTTAACAGATAGGTATAACTTGCCTCATTCTTGATTCTTAAAATATCAGCAAATTGGAAATTGGAAATTGGAAATTGGAAATTTTTTTTTCCTCTAATCATTCCCGGGCCAACCAGCACCGCATCGTCCTCCTTAACATAATCTAGAAGATCTTGCTTAGCCACCACCATTCCGTTTCGAAACGTCTTCTTAAGCTCAAAAAAAATTGCGTTATTTTCCTTAGTGGATGAATAATGCACCATGTCCACCAAATAACTGGCCACTTCAGCGGCCCAAAGCGAAGCTGAATGGAACAGTTGCGATCCGCCGATCACCAAAACCTTGCCATTTTGCCCTTTATGAGAAGTTGCTGGTGGCAAATACAAATCTTTAACCAATTTTTTTAAAGTTACGGTATCAGACGTTTTTATTAACATAATCTACATAACTTGAGTATTATAAGCCGACAATGCTTGAGCAATGATCTGAATACAGCGTTTTAACTGGGAAATTTTAAGCACATAGGCTATTCTCACCTCATTTTTTCCTTGGCCAGGTGTGATGTAAAACCCAGCTCCTGGAGCAAGCATTACCGTTTCGTTGTTATCTCGAAAATGGGTTAACAGCCAAATGCAAAACTGCTCGGCGTTTTTGACTGGTAAGCTCACCATGCAGTAAAAGGCCCCTTCCGGCTTGGTCATCGTTACTCCTGGAATACTTAGTAACCCTTCATACAAAAAATCTCTTCGTTTGCGATATTCCTTTTGGATGGCGCTTATGTATGAGTGCGGGACATCGATTAATTTAGCTGCCAGATGCTGATCTATCAGACCGCCCGACAAACGCCCCTGTGCCATGATGCTAACGCCCTTTATTACCGCTTTATTTAATGAAAGTAAAACGCCCAGACGCGCCCCGCACAGACTATAACGCTTGGAAAGACTGTCCACCAATATCGCCTGGTCGGGAATTTGGGTCATAAATTCAAGCAAAGAAACATGGCTTCGGTTGACAAAAATAAACTCACGATACACTTCGTCAGAGATAAGAAATAAACCCCGCTTTTTGGCAAGTGCAACCAGCATCTTCATCTCCTGACGGGTGTAGACTGTCCCTGTGGGATTACCGGGCGTACAAAATAAAATCGCTTTAGTTTTGGTAGTAATTTTGGATTCGATGGTTTTTTTAGGCGGCAGATGAAACCCGTCTTGAATACGGGTTGGTACAGCCACCAGCTTTACCCCAAAAAGATGAGCCGGTGGTAGATAGCCACTATAAAAAGGTTCAAAAACCAATACTTCATCGCCCTGGCTGGTTACGGCAAATAGCGCCATCGCCACTGCTTCTGATCCGCCGATCGTGGCAATTAAATCTTCCTTTTTAACAAATATTTGTCCCAAGCGATGATAATAGGTAAGCAGAGCATCAAGAAAAATCGGCTCACCGATTCCTGGTGCGTAACCAATCGGATTAATTTGCCACTGTTTTAAAACTTTAAGCATCGCCTCCGGAGTCTTAATGTCGGGATCGCCAATATTTAGATGATAGATAAGAACCCCTTTTTTCTTCGTTTCGTTGGCATAAGGCACTAATTTACGGACTGCTGATAATGGCAAAGTTGATATTCGGGGTGAAATGTTTATTTTACTCATAACTATACTATTCTATCAGGAATGTCTTTTTTTTCATATCTTATTGGATATGAAGAATGCTATAATTTGCCCTATATGCCATTAACTCACCATCGCCTTCGTCAAAAATTTATTCGTTTCTGGAAACAAAAAGACCACAAAGAAATTCCACCCATTCCTCTTGTCCCAAAAGATGATCCAACAACCTTATTCACGGGCTCGGGCATGCAGCAACTTGTGCCATATCTGCTTGGCGAGCCGCATCCTTTAGGTGAAAAATTGGTTAATATCCAACCCTGTTTTCGCGCACAAGATATTGAGGAGGTGGGCGACAACCGCCACACCACTTTTTTTGAGATGATGGGCAACTGGTCGCTGGGGACGTACTTTAAAAAAGAACAGTTACCATGGTTTATGGAATTTTTGGTTGAGGAGGTCGGGTTGCCGCCGGAAAAATTATATGTCACAGTTTTTAAGGGAGACGTTGGTTTGGCGCCGGATGAGGAATCGATTGCAGTTTGGCAGGCTACATTTAAAAAATATGGGATCTCAGCCAAACTAGGTAAAAGAATAATCCAGTATGGCAATGATAAAAACTGGTGGTCTCGCGCCGGTTCACCCAAGCAGATGCCAGCCGGCGAGCCGGGTGGTCCAGACAGCGAGGTGTTTTATGACTTTGGGGAGAAAGGTAACTTTCATGCTTGCCACGTCAACTGCAGCTGCGGCCGCTATCTGGAGATTGGCAACTCGGTTTTTATGCAATACCGCAAGCAGCCAGACGGCTCATTTGCCCAACTACCTAAAAAAAACGTTGACTTTGGTGGAGGTCTGGAAAGAATTCTAGCCGCCGCCAACGATAATCCTGATATTTTTATAACTGATCTTTATTTTCCAATTATTCAAACGATCGAAAAGCTTACTAAAACAAGCTACGCTGAAAAAACCAATCAGCCACAAATAAGAATTATCGCCGATCACTTGAAAGCGGCGGTTTTTATGGCCAAAGAAAATATCGAACCTAGTAACAAAGAACAAGGATATGTGATGCGACGGCTAATCAGGCGGGCTGTTGTCAAAATGCTGACCTTGGCAGTCCCTGTGCCGACTGCAGTGCCAGCAGTCTGTAACGCCGTAATAAATATATATAATAATGTTTATCTTGATTCTTCCGACCTTGTCCGCATTCAAATAACAATAACCAAAGAAGCCAACAGTTTTATCACAACCGTAAATAAAGGAATAAAATTGCTGCAAAATCAGACTGACATAAACGGCAAATTACTATTTGATCTAAAACAGTCTTACGGCTTTCCTTTGGAAATAGCTCTGGAAATGTTGCAAGAATGGGAAAAACCAATTGATGTTTCGAAGCTTAAACAAGAGTTTGATCAGGAATATAAAAAACATCAGCAGTCGTCACGCCAGGCCTCGGCTGGTAAATTTAAAGGCGGCTTAGCCGACCATTCTGAACAGGTGGTGAAATATCACACCGCAACACATCTTCTTCACCAAGCTTTACATGAAGTTCTCGGAGGCGGTGTACGTCAGGAAGGGTCGAATATCACCGCAGAGCGTCTACGGTTTGATTTCTACTCTCCCCAAAAGCCAACCGATCAGCAAAAACAAGCGATTGAAGAACTAATAAACCAGAAAATAGCCGAGTCGCTGCCGGTGTTTTATCAGATCATGCCCAAAAAAGAGGCCGAAAAAAGCGAAGCTAAATTTTTTTTCAAAGAACGTTATCCGGAAATGGTTAAGGTTTATTACATTGGTCGCGACTTAAAGACAGCTTATTCTAAAGAGTTTTGTGGCGGGCCACATGTGACAAATATCAAAAAAATCGGAAAAATTGCAATCTACAAGCTGGAAAAAATCGGGTCTAATCTCTACCGGATTTATGCGAAATAGACAGAAAGTCCTTAAAGTCAAAAGTCTTTAAAGTTAAAAATATGACGATAAACAAATTTGAGGATATTATCGCTTGGAAAAAATCTAAAGACTTAACTTTACTCATTTATTCATCTTTTAAAGACTGTCGCGATTTTAGTTTTAAAGATCAGATTCAAAGAGCCGGTATTTCTATCATGAATAATATTGCTGAAGGTTTTGAAAGAAAAGGTGATAAAGAACTTGCAAGATTTTTATACATCGCCAAGGGCTCTTGTGCAGAAATTAGATCGATGTCATATCTTGCTTACGAGCTAAAATACCTTAATAGCGAATCTCATAAGAAGATCTATTTACTATCGATTGAAATTTCTAAAATTCTTTCGGGTTTTATTAAAACTTTATTGACTTTATAGACTTTATAGACTTTCAACTTTATAGACTTGTGATTCCAGAGTATTAACCAATCGAAAAATCGGACTGAATTGAGGCTAAATTGGTTTTGAGGCTAAATCTACTGTGATTTCAGCAAACTGTTAATATCAAACAACTCGTATTGATGTTTTCTCATAAGTCTCGCAA
>Ga0209542_10001096_pt1 | contig 64676 bp, 55 predicted proteins | sample RifCSPhighO2_01_FD_184028 | JGI IMG/M metagenome (GOLD analysis project Ga0209542, IMG submission 184028) | Soil microbial communities from Rifle, Colorado - Rifle CSP2_plank highO2_0.1 (SPAdes) (version 2) | ecosystem: Environmental > Terrestrial > Deep subsurface > Rock core/Sediment ...
GAAAGGAAGAAGATATAGTCCATACAATTAGTAATAGTTGAAGAATATACGATGTCGGCTCGCCCTATCCTGGGACTGAAGAAGGCCCCAAGGGTTTGGCTGTTCGCCAATTAAAAGGGTACGCGAGCTGGGTTCAAACCGTCAAAACAATTGAACCGAGGACATTAAACACGGCGGCTTTATAGAGTAATCTATATCGAACAAATCGACTCATATCGGTGAATTCCTATCATTGAACATTAACCTGTCAGATGTTAGGATAATACCGAGGGAAGTTGTGTGCCATGAAGACACTTACTTCACAACAACAAGCATATATCGCAGGATTTCTTGATGGCGATGGAAGTATTTATGTACAGGCAAAAAAGAATCCGACCTATAGGTACGGATATCAAGTTGCCCCGTATGTTGTATTATTCCAATCGACTAAAAGCGAATCTAATTTTTTGCAGATCTGTAATCTAATAGGATTAGGACATTTGCGAAGGCGAAAAGATGGAATTTCAGAATACATTATTGGTCGTATAGACCAGTTGAAAGGGTTTTTGAAACTTGTTGAACCATTTGTAATCTTGAAAAAGAAACAAGTGGTGTTAATGCTTCAGATTCTTGAACAGAAAGACAAAATTGAGAACAAGCATGATTTTGAAGCATTGTTGAAGTTAATAGATACGTTTCGCGAATTTAATTATTCAAAGAAACGATTGAAACGCACATTAACCCCGTAGAGACTTGATTCTTAATGAATCAGATTCTGCAAATGCAGGATAACACGTCGATCATCCGTATATTCGGATGGTGGTATAGTCCATACTGCTGGCAACAGCAGAAATTAGTAATAATAGCGTGAGACAGGTTGGTCCATATCTGGTGCGGGCGTTGATACTTGAGAAGGGTTGTCCCTAGTAAGTAATTGCTACTTCGCGAAGTAATTCGCGATGACAATTCGGCTAATAACGGTGGAGGCTCTTGTTTGCTATGCAATTCGGTCCGAAAGGCATAGATCAAAACGGACAAGAGTTAATACCGTGGGAAGTTATCCGTTCAAATTTTCGGATTTAAAAATCCTGCGAAAAGCAGGATCCGTGGGGTTATTTGTATTTTATCAGACCCCATATAATAAGTGGGAAAGTAAGAGGATACAATAAAACCGAAACAACAAGACAAATAATGAAAACTATATTCGTATTTAAAATATATCTAAGAGGACTAAAAAAATTATATGCGATGGGGAAAATGTAGAACATGTAGAAGTATGATGTTGGTAGTTTTGCTGGGAATACTTCCGGTAAAGAAGATTTTGGTAGGGCCACTAGCAGGTCGACTAAAGTAATTATATAACCAACCGAGTATGCTAAGAGTAAAAAGAACAACATGTCCACCCCCTTTGTTAGAAAACTGTACATATCTTTAACCAATTTGTTGTATTAGTCAAGTCCAAAAATTTGAGCGGATAACCCCGTAACGACTTGTTCCCGAGCTCTTAAATGAGTGGAGGACGGATAGAGGCTTTTCAGCTTCTATAAGATGCCGATCTCCAACTCCGCCTTTAGCGGAAGGAGAAAGATATAGTCTACACCCATAGTGATATGGGATTGAAAATGTGACGAGAGGACCGGGATGAACGAACCTCTGGTCTGCCAGCTGTCGCGCCCGCGGCACGGCTGGGTAGCTATGTTCGGTTCTGATAAGCGCTGAAAGCATATAAGCGCGAAGCAGGCTTCAAGATTAAGTATCGTAGATTCCTCGGAGATGACGAGGTTGATAGGGCTTAGATGTAAGCGCAGTAATGCGTTGAGTCGAGAGCTACTAATAAATCATTTTTAATGGGTAATGACTTCCTTGTAAAATTAAGTTTCTTTTGTGAAAATTGTGAAATAAATAAAAAATAAAAACGAGCATAAATTCTCGTGGTTATTGTAAGGTAGCTATGCCAAGGGTGCTCCACCTGTTCCCATTCCGAACACAGAAGTGAAATCCCTTAAGGCCCATGATAGTCGGTTTCCACCGGCGAAAGTAGGTAGCTGCCCTACAATGCTCATGAATGTGCTCGTTTTTAATTTTATAAAATAAAAAAGCAACCGTTGGGTTGCTCTGTGAACCTGAGATTAACAAACTGGACTGAAGCAAATTCCAATATTTCCTTGGGCAACTATATAATGGTCATCCTTATCGTACAAATAAGCCTTACCATCTTCCATTTGACCAGGGATACGCTTGGGAAGTTGTTCCCTGAGTGCTTTTATGAACTGTTCATCGGTGGGATGGTTAGGAATTAATTCATATACCATGAAACATTCATAATGAGCATTGAAGTCTGTAATCGCATGTTCCATTATGGTCATGGGCGACTCCGTCTAAAAAACTTGTTTAAAATTAACACATGTTTTATATAGTGTCAATGTTCATGAATATGCTCATTTTTAGTTATCCCCGCCGTTGAGAATAGATACAACAAGACCACGACCTTCGACAATGGCAAATATTGTATAGGATTTATGGTTTTATTTGAATACTTATAAGTGCTCCTTTGGAGCCGTCTATTCTCAACGGCGGGGTTATCCACTTGCCCGTATTAAAGTTAAAATGATACTAAGGATATATATTTACAAAACGGGGCTTTTTAAAAAGGTGGTATGGCGTCCCTTCCCAGGGACGCTTTTTTATTTTGCCAATAAATCATATACTGTCTGTATGGAAGCGAGGACTCAAAAACAGCTAATAGCGGGACTTATATTTATTTTAATATTGAGCGGAATCGGCTACGGTATCTATTCAATATTGGCGCCGAAAATTTCCTGCACGGATAGGATAAAGAACGGCAAAGAAGAGGGGGTTGATTGCGGTATTTTAGCCTGCGGCAAAGCATGTGAACCGGCGATAATGCCGATAAATATAATTTCAAGCCAGTTTTTCCAGATCGGGCCCGGCGACTATGATTTTGTGACGCAGCTTTCTAATCCCAATGTTTCTTACGGCGCTTCCCGGCTGGAATATAGCCTGGGTTCAATTTCAGGCTCATCTTATATTCTGCCCGGTCAGACAAAATGGTTAGTTCTTACCGCCTTGAAAATTCCCGACGGAATTCAGGATGTTCAGCTTGTAATTAAAAATGCTCAATGGGAAAAATTAGATATGCCGGACAACACGGTGAACCTTACAATAAGAAGAAAGGATTATCACTCTGTTCAGAAGGGCACGCAGTTGGATGCGGTTCTTTACAACGATTCCAATTTTGATTTTGACAAAATAGACGTAGCGGTTATATTATTCGACGATACGGGGAGTATTGTCGGAGTGAACAGAACGGATATCAGGACATTTCTTGCCAGGTCGGAAAGAGGGTTCAATGTTGTCTGGCCGTTTGTCCTACCGGGGCCCGCCGTGAGACAGGATGTGGAAGCATCAACCAATCTGTTCGAAAATTCTAATTTTATAAAAAGCTATGGCTCTCAAGAAAAGTTTCAGAAATTCTATTAGACAAGGGCTGACGAAAAAACATCTTATAAGAGCCCTCTTTAAGGAAATTGACCTTCCTTTGTTTGCCGCGGTAGCGGCTGTTTCTTTGTTCAGTGTTCTGAATATGTACGGCATTAACGGATTCGGACCGCTTTTCAAGAAACAGATAATTTTTGTGGCTATAGGAATGGCGGTGATGATATCGTTTTCTTTTTTTAATTACCGTTATTTGAAAAACTATTCCTTTCCTGTTCTGTTCTTTTATTTTGTGTCGATTATTCTTCTGCTTTTAACTTTTTATTCCCGTTCGGTCAGGGGGGTAAATGCCTGGATAGTTCTCGGTCAATTCACTTTTGAGCCGGCTGAATTGGCGAAGCTGATGCTTATCGTCCTTATGGCAAAATATTTTTCCCAGAGGCATGTTCACATCAATCAATTCAGGCATGTGTTGGTTGCCGGTATTTATTATGGTATCCCTGTTTTAATAATTTTGGCTCAGCCCGACCTGGGTTCGGCCATAATTTTTTCTTTAATATGGATAAGCATTCTTGCCGCTGTAGGCATCAACAAGAAACACTTTTTTCTTTTGGTCATTTTGGCCGTGATTGTTTCTTACAGTTCGTGGATTTTTGTTTTAAAGCCATATCAGAAAGACAGACTCCTCACTTTTGTGAATCCCGGTGGTGATCCAAGAGGAAGCGGATATAATTTGATTCAATCCAAAATTGCCATCGGTTCCGGCTACTGGTTCGGAAACGGCTTGGGGAAGGGTTCACAAACAACATTGGGATTTTTACCGGAATCCCACAATGACTTTGTTTTTGCCGCCACAGCCGAGCAATTCGGTTTTGTCGGAGCTGGTTTGGTGGTAGCTGCGATTTTATTTATTGTGTATAGAATATTGAGCGTAGGAAGGGCGGTTGTTTCTAATTTCGGTAAAATATTTTCAATCGGAATGGCGGTATTTATTTTTGCCCACGCCCTCATTGGCGCTTCCGTGAATATCGGTCTGATGCCGGTGACGGGAATTCCATTTCCGTTTCTAAGTTACGGAGGAAGCTACCTCATTTCTATTATGAGCGGGTTGGGTATTTTGCAGAGTATTAAAAGGTATGGATAGTCGCTCCCGCCATCTGAATAGTTCACATAACCTCCATGCATGACTGCGGGGTGCACTTTTTTAAAATATTACTAATTTTAAAAAAGCACACGCCCTCCGCCGGTTGCTTAGTATGCAGCTTACACTTGGCAATAAAGGGTCAAACTATTCTGAAATAAAGTGCTATCTGAGCTGTTGATTTTATGAGGAAATGGTGGAATAATCAAAAACATTAAATGACGATAAACCCCATTGCACAAGCGATTGTTGATTGGACGAGGCTCAAAATAAAGCTTCATTTTTCAGACCGTGTTATCTATTTTAAGGAAAAACAAATTTGGTGGATAGCTATCGGACAGAATATTGGAGATGAACAGAATGGAAAGAATTCTAACTTTGAAAGGCCAGTTCTGGTACTAAAGAAATTTAACATGAATATGTTTTTGGGTGTCCCTATTTCTACTAAGATTAAAGACGACCAATATAAACATATCTTTACCAATAATGGCACTCAATTCTCCGCAAATTTATCTCAAATTCGAGTTTTTAGTAGCAAAAGACTTTTACGCAAAGTTGGAGTTATGGAAAATTCTGATTTTGAACAAGTGAAAGAGGTGCTTAATAGTGGGATAAAATAACGGCTCCCCCTTGCGGGGGAGCCTCGGAACCCTATTTCCAGGGTCAAAATGTATTTAGAGTATAGCATGTCAAGCGGTCGGTAGTCAATAGTTATCAACAATTCGTCAAAGTGACATAAAAGCAATGGGACTACGATTTTGACTCTGCCCATCTTTAGATATATAATCATGAAAAAGATTTAACGTTTTTATGAAATTAAATATTAAAGAACTACTCGATTTTCTTGATGATAAGAAAGATTCCCAAATGGGTGATGCCAATGCCATAATTGCTGTTCTCGGTGAGGATTTAAACGCTTCTGCATATAAACATTTTAGAGGAGGTAAGGTAGAAATTCTTAATGATTCAGTTCTTCCCGGTACTAATAAGGGTAAAAGATTAGATCGATGGATATTAGATAAGACTAATAATAATTTATTTCAATGTGAGATTAAGAATTGGGCAGCAACCGCCATTGGAGGTAAGTCATTGAAATCTGATGCAAGTATTGAAGAAACTAAAAAGATTGTTGAATATTACTGGAAACGCGAATTAAATAACAACCTTTCAAGCAAGGGGGAACACCCAAATGGTGTTACCAAGGTATTGCTTAAAATGAAACTACCTGACAAGCACAGTAAAATAAAGGTTCAACCGCTACTTATCTATTGGATGCCAATTTCTTCAGATATAGACGGGTTACATCCATTATCTGTTGTTTCTGTAAAATCACTTCATTTACCAATGGTGACTGAATTTTCAAAACTTTATGTTTTTTCTGTGTCCCTATACCTTCGCCAGTTGTATAAAAACGGGAAGGGGCAAAAACTTATTGACATAGACACACCACATTTTGAACATAGAATTAAAATATTAAATAAATTGGGGGATAAATAAAAGCGAAGCCCCCACTCCTTTAGGCGATATTGCTTGAGTAGATACAAACAAACGAACATTTATAAAGTTTTCAGGAATAATAAAAATTTAGCCGGAAAATCCCCTTAGGGAGGAACGGATGCTAGAATTTTTATCCTGAAAACAAAAAAATGGAGTATTGTTTGTCTATTGAGAGCAGCCGAAGGCAATACAGAGTATGCGCTTAAAGGGGTGAGGGCGGAGCGACTAATACAACAATGAACCTAATCATAAATTTTACAGAAAAGAGAGGAGAGGTGGAACTAAAACTCCAGGAAGACAAAAGGTTGATAGACACCTTGACTTTTGAGTTTGAGGCTAACTTGGACTCGGTGTTGATAGTGGCTGTTGACAAAATTTTAAAAAGGAATAGAATAGATACATCGTCTTTAAAAACAGTAAAGGCCATCGGAAGGGTTGATAAGGGAAGTTCCGCTTACAAAATAGTCCAGACCTTTATAGAGGCCATAAAAGCAAGCAAGTAAGCCATTATTGCAGGTTCTTAAATGCTCATAAGTCCGCCGGTCGGCGGTGTGAATATTTAAGAATCTAACAATTTGCCCCCAATTGTTTTGTCCAGAATCAATCGAATAATTTAATATAAAGAATCCGTCAAGCACGACAGGAGAGAGCGTGTTTGTTAAGTTTTTGTCCAAGAGCGAAAGCGATTGGAAACAAAAAGTTAACCCAGCCCCACTTTTCATAATTAAACATACTGGTCATCGTATGGCATGGTACATGCGTTACGGTTGCTTGTGGAGTTTGAAAATTAAAAGTGGAGCTGGGTGACAATTTTCTAACAACTCAGCGTCGCAGAAACTGCTTGCCTCGTTGAGAAAATAAGTCATGCGTAAAATCTTCTCAAAATTTGGCATCGACCAATTTGAAGCCCCAAATTTGGTGCAGGTCCAATTGGATTCGTATAAGTGGTTTTTGGATACCGGCTTAAGGGAGTTGTTGAAGGAAGTTTCTCCAACCGAGGACTGGACCGGCAAAGAACTTGAACTGCGATTTTTGGATTACAAACTGGACGAGCCCAAATACAAAGAAAGAACGGCGATAGAAAAAAATATCACCTACGAAGCGCCCCTAAAGGTCAAAGTGGGATTAAGAAACAAGAGAACCGACCAGTATAAAGAGCAAGAATTGTTCCTTTCGGATTTTCCCCTCATGACTCCGAGAGGAACTTTTATTATTAACGGAGTGGAAAGGGTTGTCATTTCCCAGCTTATCCGCAGCCCCGGCGTTTTCTTCTCGATGTCCCGATCTTCAAGATTAAAAAGATTTTTCGGGGCGAAACTCATTCCTTCCCGCGGCGCCTGGCTGGAATTCGAAACCGAATACAATGGAGTCATCTCCTGCAGGATAGACAGAAAAAGAAAAGTTCCCGCGACGGCTTTGTTGAGGGCTTTTGGCATAACCAAAGACGAGGAAATAAAAAAACTTTTTGAAGATGTTGACACCGATCCCAATGTTAAATACATCTTAGCCACAATATTGGCAGATCCTTCTTCAAATGAAGAGGAAGGATTGATAGAACTCTATAAAAGAATCCGCCCGGGAGATCCGGCTACTCCCGACAATGCCCGGCAGATGGTCCATAATTTATTCTTCAATGCTTCCCGGTACGATCTTTCCAAGGTCGGCCGCTTCAGAATGAACAAGAGATTTAACGAAGAACTTGCTTTGGATAAGACCGAAAACAGAATCCTTCGCAAAGAAGACATAGTTTTAATATTAAGAGAGATAATTAATCTCAACAACAATCCGTCATCGGTGCCGGACAACATAGACCATTTGGGCAATCGAAGGGTTAAGACGCTCGGCGAACTTTTACAGGACAGATTGAGGATTGCTTTTGCCCGAATGGAAAGAATAACCAAAGACAGAATGTCCACCTCGGACATCGCGACCATTCTTCCTTCCCAGCTTATAAACGCCAGACCCTTTGTTGCCGCCCTGAAAGAGTTCTTCGCTTCCGGTCAGTTGTCCCAATTCATGGACCAGCATAATCCTTTATCCGAGCTGGAACACAAGAGAAGGTTATCCGCTCTCGGCCCCGGAGGTTTAACCAGAGAAAGAGCGAGTTTTGAAGTTCGAGACGTTCACCCTTCCCACTACGGAAGGATTTGTCCCATCGCCACTCCGGAAGGTCCGAACATCGGTCTGGTCGGACACCTGTCTTTATATGCCAAGATATCGGATCTCGGTTTTATTCTTACTCCTTACAGAAAGGTAATCAAAGGAAAGGTTACCGATGAACTTGTTTATATGGACGCGGTTGAAGAGGAAAGATATATCATTGCCTCGGCGGGAGCCGAAGTAGACAAGAATAACCAATTGGCCGGCGACGAGATAGTCGGACGTATTCACGGCGAGCCGGGAACCGCCGAACCAAAAGACGTTCAGTATATGGACATTTCTCCAAGGCAAATGTTCTCGGTCTCGACTTCTCTGATACCGTTTTTGGAACACGATGACGCTAACCGCGCTCTGATGGGTTCCAACATGCAAAGACAGGCTGTGCCTCTTATCCAGCCCGAATCTCCTTATGTCGGAACCGGTCTTGAAGGCAAAGTGGCTAAAGATTCGGGAATGGTTGTGGTCGCCAATGAAGCGGGAACCATTACGGCCGCGGACGCTTCTCGTATTGTTTTGGAAACCGAAAAAGGAAAAGAATACGAACATAAACTTTTGAAATTCGCCCGTTCCAACGCTTTTACCTGTTTGAATCAGAGAGTTTTGGTCAAAAAAGGCGATAAGGTAAAGAAGGGCCAGGCCTTGGCCGACGGGCCGTCGACTCAAGACGGAGAGATTGCCTTAGGCAAAAACCTCGTTGTGGCCTACATGTCTTATGAGGGATGCAATTTCCAGGATGCTATCGTCATCTCGGAACGGCTCGTAAAAGAAGATGTTTTCTCGTCCATCCATATAGAAGATTATTCGACAGACGTCAGAGAGACCAAGCTTGGTCCGGAACTGACCACATATGACATTCCCAATGTCGCCATGGAAAGACTGAATGACCTTGATCCGGACGGAATCGTAAGAGTCGGAGCCGAAGTCCGTTCCCAGGATATTCTCGTCGGTAAAATTTCTCCGAAAGGCGAAAGCGATCTTACTGCTGAAGAAAGATTATTGAGAGCGATATTCGGAGATAAATCCAGAGATGTTAAGGACTCTTCATTGCGATTGGATTACGGCAAACAGGGACGCGTCGTGGACGTTAAGGTTTTTTCAAGAGAAGAGGGAGACAAGCTGGATGTCGGGGTAATTAAGAAAATCCAGGTTTCAGTCGCTCAATTAAGAAAAGCCCAGGTCGGAGACAAGTTAGCCGGAAGACACGGCAACAAGGGCGTTATTTCAACAATTCTGCCCGAAGAAGATATGCCGTTCCTGGAAGACGGAACTCCTGTGGACATTATTTTAAGTCCTTTGGGCATTATTTCCCGTATGAATATCGGACAGGTTCTTGAATCCCATCTTGGTATTGCCGCCAAAAAGCTCGGCTACAAAGCCGCCACCCCAGCCATGGCCGGTCCGACCGAAGAAACAATTAAAGAAGAACTTGAGAAAGCCGGATATCCGGTGGACGGCAAGATGCAATTATACGACGGAAAGACTGGAAAGGCCTACGATGCCAAATGTCATGTCGGAGTAACCTATTTTATGAAACTGATTCACATGGTTGAAGACAAGCTTCATATGCGTTCAATCGGGCCTTACTCATTGATTACTCAACAACCCTTGGGGGGTAAGGCGCAGTTCGGAGGACAGAGGTTTGGAGAAATGGAAGTGTGGGCTCTTGAAGGTTACGGCGCCGCCCACACGCTGCAAGAAATGCTGACCATTAAATCCGACGATGTTTTGGGGCGCGCGAAGACATACGAATCGATAGTCAACGGGGAAGAAATAAGAGCGCCCCATTTGCCGGAATCGTTCAAGGTTTTGTTGTCTGAAATCAAGGGATTAGGATTAAACGTTGAATTAATAGAGAGGTAAACTATATGGACTTATCAAGCATAAAATTAAAGATTGCTTCTCCAGACGATATAATGTCATGGTCATATGGAGAGGTGACAAAACCGGAAACCATCAACTACCGGACCCAGAAACCGGAGAGAGACGGTTTGTTTTCCGAGTCAATTTTCGGCCCCACGAAAGACTGGGAATGTTATTGCGGCAAATATAAGAGAATCCGGTATAAAGGAATCATCTGCGACAGATGCGGAGTTGAAGTAACGCGCTCAATCGTCAGAAGAGAAAGAATGGGCCACATTAAACTTGCCGCCCCCGTTGCTCACATCTGGTTCTTAAGAGGCGTGCCTTCCAAAGTTGCCACTGTTTTAGGGGTTTCCTTGCCTGAACTGGAAAGAGTGATTTATTTCGCGAGCTATATCATTACAAGCGTGAATGAAGACCTGAAAGCCGAAGCGATGAAGAGGATTGAGTCGGAATTCAAATCCAAACTAAAGAACTCCAAGAATGCCGGCGAAGAGGAATCACTGAAAGAATTAAAAGACCGCGAGAAGAATAATTTAAAAAATATGCTGAAGTATCAGATAATTTCCGAACTTGATTTCAGGGACCTTTCTTCCAAGTACGGCGAAGTGTTTGAGGCCTCGATCGGAGCGGAAGCGGTCAGAAAACTTTTGGAAGAGCTGGACATGGAAGAAATGCTTTCCGAATTGGAAGGAGAAGCCAAGAACGAATCAAATCCTTTGGAAATAAGAAAAATATCAAGGCGGCTCAAGTACCTGAAAGGAATGATAAAGGCTGGAATTCGTCCGGAGTGGGCGATAATCACCATTCTCCCGGTCATTCCGCCGGCATTAAGACCGATGGTTCCTTTGGACGGAGGCCGTTACGCCACTTCAGATTTAAATGACTTATACAGGAGAGTAATAAACAGAAACAACCGTTTAAAGCATTTGCTTGAATTAAAAGCGCCTGAAGTCATCACCAAAAACGAAAAAAGAATGCTTCAGGAAGCCGTTGACGCCTTGATAGACAACTCAATGAGAAGGGGACAGATAACCACTGCCGCTTCAACCGGCCAGAAGAGGGCCTTAAAATCTTTGGCTGACATGCTCAAAGGAAAACAGGGCCGGTTCAGGCAGAATCTGCTGGGCAAAAGGGTGGATTATTCGGGAAGGAGCGTTATCGTTATCGGTCCGGAATTAAACTTAGCCGAATGCGGATTGCCCAAACAAATGGCTTTGGAGCTGTTCAAGCCGTTTGTTGTCGGAATTTTAATAAGAAAAGAACTTGCCCATAATATTAAATCAGCGGGCCGGTTGATAGAACAGGAGACCGCGGATGTGTGGGCCGCTTTGGAAGAAGCGATGAAAAACAAATTAGTTTTGTTGAACCGCGCTCCGACCCTGCACCGTTTATCCGTGCAGGCGTTTGAGCCGATTCTTATAGAGGGTAAAGCCATTAAAATCCCGGCCTTGCCTACGCACGCTTTCAACGCCGATTTCGACGGAGACCAGATGGCCGTTCATTTGCCGCTGACGATTGAAGCCCAGAGAGAAGCTAAGGAATTAATGCTTGCCAGCCACGGAGTTTTGAAACCGGCCACGGGAGAGCCTGTCGCTTCGCCAAGCCACGACGTGTCTTTCGGTGTTTACTATTTGACCAGCATGTCAAACGGCGCAAGAGGAGAAGGCAAGACATTTTCCTCGCGGTATGAAGCGCTCTTGTCTTTTGAGAACGACCTTACCGATTTAAGAGCTAAAATAAAAGTTCCGAACCCTGACCATCAAATCGACGATAGTCAGCCGAAAATGATAGAGACGACTCCGGGCCGCATGATATTCAACAAGGCCTTGCCGAAAGGACATGTGTTCGTGAACAGAACTTTGACCAAACCGGACCTGAAAGTTATCGGTTCCGACATCTGGGACGAATTTGGAAAAGAAGCTACTGTTGTTTTTCTGGATAAAGTAAAAGACCTCGGATTTCATTATGCCACAATATCAGGCATTTCATGGGGCATGAATGATTTGAGAATTCCGGTTGAAAAGCCCGGTATCATTAAAGAGGCCGACCAAAAAATAGAAGAAAATAAAGCATTATACGAAGACGGTCTGCTTACCGAATATGAGAGGCGTTCAAAAGCAATCGAAATATGGAATACCACCAAATCAAAACTCTCCGTTCTCGTTAAGAAACAGCTTAACCCCGATGATTCCGCTTTTATGCTCGTTGATTCCAAATCCAGAGGAACCTGGGGAACATTGGACCAGATGATGGGAATGAGAGGTATTTTCGCCAATCCGGCGGGGGAACTTATTGAATTGCCGGTGAGAAATTCTCTTAAAGAGGGCTTAACTTCGCTTGAATATTTCATATCCACTCACGGAGCCAGAAAAGGATTGGTGGATACCGCTTTGAAAACCGCCACTGCCGGATATTTGACGAGGCGTTTGGTTGATGTGGCGCAGGACATCGTCGTTACCGAAGCAGATTGCAAAGATAAAGAAGGATTTGTAATGCATGCCGAGGACGGCAAGGTAAGCGGTGAGACCTTGGGCAGAAGAGTGAAGGGTCGGGCTGTGCTGGAAGATATAATCGGACTCGACGGTGAGGTTATTGTTAAGAAAAATAAAATAGTAGATAAAGAATCAGCCAAGAAAATTGAAACTTTAGGATTAAAGACCATCAAGGTCCGCTCGGCCATAAAGTGCAAGGCCTATACCGGTATTTGCCAATTATGCTACGGATACGACCTTTCCAAGAACGAACTGGTTGATATAGGCGAAGCGGTCGGTATTGTTACCGCCCAGGCAATCGGAGAACCGGGAACCCAGCTGACGATGAGAACCTTCCATACCGGAGGCGTTGCCGGCGGAGCCGATATCACCATGGGTTTGCCCCGGGTTGAAGAAATTTTTGAAGCCCGTCCGCCGACATTCAAAGCGCTGGTCGCTGATGTCGACGGTAAGGTTTTGGCGGTGGAAGACAGAGGCAAACAGAAAGTCTTAGCCGTTGAAGTCGCCCCTTCGGCAGGCTCAGGGCAAGCGGGGGAGAAGAGAGAATACCTCGTGTCTCCTAATATTACTGTTACCGTGGCGGCCGGCGATTTAGTTACTGTCGGCCAGCAATTGAGCGAAGGCCATGTTGACCTCAAAGAATTATTTAAAACTACCGACAGTATTGATTTAGTTGCAAGATATATCATCAAGGAAGTACAGGCAATTTATTCGCCGACCGGAGACAGTATTAACGACAAGCACGTTGAGCTGATAGTCAGACAGATGTTCTCAAGAGTGAAAGTCCTTGATTCCGGAGACACTGATCTCTTGGCTGGCGATACCGTTGAAAAGAGGACCGCCTGGATTGAGAATGAAAAAGCTAAAGACAACAAAAAGATAGAAGCGACATTTGAACAATTATTGCTTGGTATCACCAAAGTATCTTTGACCACCGACAGTTTCCTCTCGGCCGCTTCCTTCCAGGAAACAGCCAGAGTCCTTATCGATAGCGCAATCCTCGGCAAAGAAGATTACTTAAGAGGTTTGAAAGAGAATGTTATTATTGGACGGTTGATACCGGCGGGGACGGGGTTCGGCAACGAAATGGAGGAATAATCCGAATAGCTCACACAACCTCTATACGTACGGAGGGAGACACCTTTTTAAAAATTTACTAATTTTGTAAAAAGTGTCTCCCTCCGCCGGTTGTTTACTTGATAGTTGGCAATTGGCAAGCGAGTTCAAACTAAATATACCTCAACGGCTCACACATGTGAGCCGTTGATTTTAGGGTAAGAAAGTGGGAAGATTGGGAGATTATGGGCGACATGAAGAAGTTAACTGAAGAGATTAGGGTGCATGTTTTTATTGATGCTTCAAACTTATGGCAAGCACAAAAAGCCAAAGGAAGCATGTTTGATTATGAAAAATTAAAGGCTTTTTTAAAAAATAAATTTACCGCTTCTGAGTTAAAAGTTTTCTATTACACAGCGTATCCAGCCGAAGGTACTAGGGACTATAGTCTTGATGGAAAACATAAGTTTTTTACCTATCTTAAAAAGGGACTCGGGTTTGATGTCAAAAAGAAAGAGCTAAAAAGGATAACGACACATAGTGATGCTGGTGATTCGATTCAAGAAAAAGGAAATATGGATGTTGAAATGACAATTGATGTAATACACAATGCTTCTAAATATGACATTGCCGTCTTGTTCTCGGGTGATTCTGATTTTTTGGCATTAGTGACCTATTTGAAGAATATTGGTAAAAAGGTTTATATTTTTTCTTCAAAGAACAACGTTTCCCAAGAATTAAGAACTGGAGGAGACGGTTATTTTGACGTGTTAAATTTGGAGGAAGATATTTGGCGCAGAGAACTCAAACATCGAGGTAGTAAGTGATAAAAAAGCAACCCTCCTTGCGGAGGGTTGCCCTTAGATGTAATACCCTTTTGGTTCATGGTAGAACCAGAAGATGTATAGAGTATAGCATGCCAGCCGGCCGGCAGTCAATGGTTGTCAACAGATAGCGGCTCATGTAGTGAGCTGTTGATTTTAGGGGGAGAAAGTGGGATGATTTAAGATGTGAATGAAGAAAAAATTGAGTTACAAAAAAGAGAGTTAGCAGATATCAAGACGTATTTTCTTGACATGGCTAAGTATTCTGATAAAAGACAACATGAGGTTGACGACCACTTCACATTTAGTCAATTGACAGTTGCCTCAATCATTTTTGCCCTGTCTCTAAATATTTTAAAAATAGTTGCGGAAAGTTTTATTTGGGTAAGAATATTTTACATAGGCGGTCTCGTTTTGTTGTTATTATCGTTGATGTTTGGGGTTATTCATTTTAACATGAAAAATAAGTTTTGGAAGAGTAATGGTTTAAAATTTAGTGAAGTTTTTAATTTATGGAAGAGCGCGGAAAACAGGTCTTTACTAAGCAAAGACGAGGAATTTATTACCAGCATAAAGATTCAGACAAAATTAGGTGAGAATGCGATCTTGGGCAAAAAAGATAGCATATCACAAGATGGACGGGCTTCAGATTGGCAATCCATGACCTTAATTTTTGGTGCACTACTCGAAACTATTTCTTTGATTATTACTATTTTTTAGCCTCACTCTCTTGGATTATGACAAACCTCAACGGCTCACACATGTGAGCCGTTGAAATTTTAGGGAAAAGTTGTGCCTTGGCTAGGAGAGGCTTGGGTAGTAGAATTTAATCATGGAAGATAGTTTAAACAATCATCCCACATATGTGGATCTTTTTAGTGGGGCAGGAGGGTTTAGTTTGGGATTTGATAATAATGGTTTTATAAATATTTTTTCTGTTGATATGGAGCCTAGTTTTTGTGAGACTTATAGCAAAAATTTTCCAGGGCACAGGTTAATCCAAAAAGATATAACAAACCTTACTAAGCAAGAAGTTTTAAGCCTTATTAAAGGTAAAAGAATAGATGTGGTTATTGGGGGTCCACCGTGTCAGGGTTTTAGTATGGCTGGCAATATTGGAAGAAAATTTGTAGACGATTCTAGAAATAGTTTATTAATGGAATTTGCAAGAATGGTAGAAATAATTAAGCCCAGTTATTTTATCATGGAAAATGTTGCACGCCTATATAACCACAACAAGGGGAACACCAGAGAAGAGATAGTTAAAAAATTTATTAAATCAGGCTACAAAGTTGACTGTAGAATTTTAAATTCGGCAGATTATGGAGTTCCACAAATAAGAAAAAGAATTATTTTTGTTGGATCAAGGGTTGGAGGAAAAATATTATTTCCTGAGAGGGAGGTTGAAAGATATATAACAACGGAGGAGGCCTTAAGAGAATTTACTTCAAAAGATCTCAACAAAGATTCTAACATTTACAACCATGAGACAATGAAACACTCAGGTCAAATGTTAAAAAAAATGAGCTATGTATCAGATGGAGGAAACAGGTTCGAGATACCTAGTCACATAAGACCAAAATCAGGCGATGTGAGAAAATACATAAGATATAACAGCAATAAACCATCAATTTGCGTTACTGGTGACATGAGAAAAGTTTTTCACTATTCGGAAAATAGGGCTCTAACTGTTAGGGAGTTAGCAAAACTTCAGTCATTTCCAAACGATTTTATTTTTGTAGGTTCTCGTATTTCTCAGCAGCAACAAGTTGGTAATGCCGTGCCGCCCTTGATGGCTTCAGCTATTGCTAGAGTGGTAAAAAAAATGATTAAAAATGATAAATAAAGAATTACCCAAGATAAACTTCATAGGAAACAAAGAAAATATTTCCGGATGGATATCCAGTTTTTTCCCTGCCGGTATTAAATCCGTGTTTGATGCTTTTTCTGGTGGTGGCTCAATTGGTTATCAAGCAAAAAAAATGGGATTTAGTGTTGTGAGCAACGATATATTGAGGGTCAATTACTTATTAGCGAAATCACTTATTGAAAACAATAGCGAGATTTTAAATGATTCAGACATAGAGGTTGTATTTAGAGGGAAACCTTTTCGTGGCTTTATGTTTGAAAATTACTCGAATGTATTCTTTTTTCCAGAAGAATGTATGGAGCTTGATTTATATAGAAAGAATATAGAAGATTTATCGAATGAATTTAAAAAGGCCATTGCCATTTCCCTGATTAGGAGGGCGATGGTCAGAAAAATGCCATACTCTAGGTTTAATATAAAATGGGATAAGATTAAACAACTAAGAGATGAAGAATATAGCTATAATAAGTATGGTAGACGAAGAGCATATCACAATATTTCTTTTAAGGATCATTTTTTAGAAAATGTTAAGGATTATAACAATGCAATATTTGATAACAATAAAAAAAATATCGCACTTAATGACGATACTTTTGACTTACTCGGAACAGTTAAGGCAGATTTAATTTATCTTGACCCACCATATACGGGAACAATGAACAATTATTTCAGTTTTTATGGGCCACTTGATGAATACATAAGCTCAAAAAAACTAACGCCTTTTAAAAACAATTTTATAGACAAACAAACTTCTGTGGCACTATTTGATAATTTATTTTCCAAACTATCAAGCTATAAGTATTGGTTTTTAAGTTATAACAACAGTTCATATCCGTCCAAGGAAACCCTAATGGACTTATTAAGTAAGTATTGCAATAATGTTAAGGTTGTTGAAAGAGGACATGAATATAAAATCACAGGCAAAGATAATAAACAAAAAAATAAGGAGTATTTATTTATAGCTACCAATATTAAATAATAAAACAATATGACGAGTCAAAATTACGAAGATTATTGGAAGTTAACATTAGAGTATAGTGATATTAATAGTGACAAATTTTTAGGAACTTTGAGTATAATAGTGAATTTCATAGACAAGAATAGCTCAGAAGAATACTCAAAAGAAAAATACGACAGACTACAACAAGAGGTTTTTGACACCTTTCCAAAAGAAGATATGGGCTCTGTTCGTAAAAGTATAAATCAGTTTATTAAACTGGGTTTCATCAATTTTGAATTACGGTCGTATCATCCCAACACTAAAGACTTTATTAATGCAAAGACAAAAAGAAAAAGGCAGTCTATTTTTTCAAGGATAGTTTACACAAATTCAAGTTTTAGTCGTTCTGTTACCAACGATTCGAATGGTCGTGAAATAAATTTTTTGATAAAAACATTAGAAGAAAACGGTAAGTTGCATAAGAGAGACATCATATCTCTAATGACAGTAGATGTTTCAGAAATAGCGAGCGGTTATTTAAATAGTCAAGAATTAAGCGACAGAAGGGTATACGCCGAAGAAATCGATTTTATAGAAAGAAAATATAATCAAGTTTCTTATTTGTGGGGTGTTTTGGGTAAACTGGATGACCTGATTATAATCGATGATTATTTATATTTTCAAGAAGATGCCCAAGTAATTCTTGACTCTGAAATTAAGAAGGACAAATTGAGAGACCCATATTTACACAGAATATACAAAAATCAATTAAAAGAAGAAAGCACTGAAATTTTAGGTGGTATCAAGTGTATGGTAGAAAAATTAGTCTACCCGACGCTTGTTGCAAGTCACATAAAACCATTTGTCAAATCCTCTGAAGAAGAATCATACGATCCGGAAAATGGCTTGTTGTTAAGCCAAAACATGGACGGGCTGTTTGATAAGGGTTACATATCATTTAATGATGATGGGAGTATTATTTTATCAGATAAATTAGACCCCGAATTAAGAGATTATCTGAGCAAATACGTTCTCGACGGTGTTTTTGTTGGAGCCAAAAGGAAAGAGTATCTGAATTACCATAGAGAAATTTTTGGAGAGAGATTGGGTATTTAGAAAAAATTTTTGGTGTGATTCAAATTCCGCCCACTCGGGCGGTTTTTGTTTCGAACCGGATTAATTTTTAGTCAAGATTGTTGGGGTAAATTTTGTATGATAAAATAAAGCAAAATTTTTAATTACCAAACATGCTTGATTTTCTTACCGATTTTCTTAAAAACATTAACGATAACTATGCCCAGGTATTCCTACTTTTAATAGCAGTCCTCTCCACCTTTTTTGTTTATAATGAATTTGTTTTAAAAATAAGACCTTATGTAATACCAGAAATTGCCGTTGAGCTGAAGGATGGAAATTGGTATTTCAATATTGTTTTAATAAACAAAGGTGAAAAGCCGGGGATTGCAAGAATTATCAATGCTGTTCTAAAAATAGGAGATGAAAAATATCCTACACTTTTTGAACTTAACCTTGTTCTTGCTCCGAATGAGCGTCAGAGAGTTCTTCCCATTGGACACATAAGTAGTATTGGCAGAACAAAGATACTAGGTCACGAATATGTAGATAACAATGTCCAAATATTTTTAGAAATTGAGTCTAAGGCCATTGGAGATAAAAAATTCAAATATAAAACCAAGGAAGAATATCGTGTAGACGTAAGTGGGAGCCAACCCCGCATTACATTAATAAAAGAAGACCTGAATTAAAAATCGCTGAAATCTGGGGCGAATAAAAAATGATAGTCTGGTGCACTTTACTTTGCTTAATAATCTGCTAAACTTCAGATTTATTATGGTCGACACGCCTCAACCCATACAAAAAGAGAATAATTTACATAAACTGGCAAAAGCAACAGTTGTATTTAGAAACAAGCCCACACTTCTTTTGAATCTTGACCATGTCATGCCCATGTCAGTAATGCTTGTTGCTAAAGAATTACATGGGAAAAATATTCCAGACCTGGATGTTATTTTACATACTCCGGGAGGCCACATCGAATCTGCCTATAAAATTGTAAAATTATTACGCAAACATGCGAAGAAAATAAACGTAATTGTTCCATCATTCGCAAAAAGTGCAGGAACTTTAATTTGTCTTTCAGGGGAAACTCTCATGTTGTCTACGATATCAGAGCTCGGTCCGTTAGATGTGCAAATCGCCGAGCACCAAGAAGGCGATATAGATACCTACAAGTCAGCCCTTAATGGCTATAAAGCTCTTGAGCAAATTCAAAATCATGCAGTTGAAAATCTTGATGTTGCAACACAACTTATTTTACAACGAACCGGTAATAGGATGAGATTGCAAGATATTATAAAATTAGCCATTGATTTTTCCGGCAATACGAGTGGTTGTCTATATAACCAGATTCATCCTAAAACTATTGCAGAATCGGCTCGCTATTTGGATATTGGCGAACAATACGGAGTGAGAATCTTAGAGCGTTATATGGGTTGGGATAAGATCAAGGCAACAAAAGTTATACACCATCTTGTCTATGATTATCCATCACATGAGTTTATAATAGATAAAGAAGAGTTGTCGAAAATGGGATTTGCTGTACAGGATATTCCGAGTGAATTGGAGATACCTCTTGAAACATCGGCGGCACTTTTACAGGGGCAAGATATAAAATTCTTTGATATAATAAACCCCGGTTCCTCAAAAGTAAAGTTAGAAAATAAAAATACTAAAAAAAATGAAAAAGATTCCAAAAAAGCAAAATAAGAAGCCAGAGGAAGCACAACAAGGAGTGGTTATCGATGCAGATATGGCCGGATTTATAAAACGTATAATCAGCGATAGCCGCTCCTTGGTAAAAGATATAAATCGTGCCAAACATGCACTTGGGTCTACTCCTGTTTTTTCTGTCGATAAACAACGCCGCTATATATTATAAAAGATGTGATTAGTTTTGAATTTTTCCGCCCACTCGGGCGGTTTTTGATTATTTGGGTTGGGGGAGTATGATGAGGGTATGAAAAAGATTTTTGCCGAGATTGGTTTGGGAAATGAAACTTTTCTTTCTACTGAAATTGAGGAGAGCGATGGTGAGTATCGGATTTCTGGATTTATAATACCCAAGAAAATAAAAGGGTGTTATATACGCATTTGGGTTTTTAAAACTGTTTTTATTATATCTACTGATAATGGGTTTGAAATTAAGAAAAAAGATAAAAAAAGATTAAAAATAATTTTTGGTATTTCTGGGATAGAATAATTAAGATTAACCCCAAAACTGCTGAAATCTGGGGCGACGACCGAATGTACGGAGAATGATGTTTTTATGATCCCCACACATATGACATCCTTACAAACTGGAGTTTGTAAGGATGTTGTGTATATAATGTAGGCATGGCAATATCAAAGATAAAGACTGCAAAACAAATGGAACGGCACCTCAAGGGAATGTCTAATCATTACCGCATTGAGATATTGCTTTTGATTGCGGAGAGCGGAGGCATAACCCTTGAGAACATTATTAAGGCGATAGGGGCAAATGAGAAAACTCTCGGGGAACATACACGACGACTTCATCAGGCAGGATTAATTAATAAAAGATATCGGGGCAAATTTGTAGAGCATACCTTGTCACCATACGGCAAAGCATTTTCCCGCTTTCTTAAAACCTTCCAACAAACCTAATGAGGCAACATAATATCATCCTTACAAACTGGAGTTTATAAGGATGATAAGAAGTTTAAAATAAATGCTATAATAAAAATATGAATAAAATCTTTTGGAAAAGGATTGGGGTGGTGTTTGTGATTGCGCTTGTGGTAAGTGTGGGGGTCGACCGGTTTTGGGAGTGGGCGTTTCCGAACAGTTCATCGCGTTGGGACACTACGACGGTTATCGCCGTGATACTCGCTTATGTTGTTATCATGTGGGGTCGGCGTGGAAAGGGTATTTGGTGCAAAGATAATGGTGTGGCGTCAGGGTTAAGTCAGCCGGAAATGAAAAAAGATGAAAATCTGGACAAGGTAATAGGGATGTTTAATTCGGGCAATGAGATAACCAATGATGAAGTTGAGAAAGCACTCGGGGTTTCGGACGCTACAGCGACCAGATATCTGGATAAACTGGAGGCCGAGGGCAAGATAGTCCAAATCGGCAAAGAAGGGAGATTTGTCAAATACCGCTTAAAATAGACCGTCCTCAACGGCTCACATGTGTGAGCCGTTGAGGACTGGCCGCTTAGTTAATCATGTTTTATGGATTTTAACGAATATCAAAAACAATCACGGAAGACGGCTATATATCCGGACAAGGGGAAGAATTATATTTATCCCGCTTTGGGATTGGGCGGGGAGTCCGGCGAGGTTTTGGAAAAGATTAAGAAGCTTATCAGAGACAAGAACGGCAAAGTTGATAAAGAGTTTTTGGTTCTATTGGAGAAAGAGCTTGGAGACATGCTGTGGTATCTTGCCAACCTGGCTTCCGAATTCAAAATTAAGTTAGATATTATTGCCATAAATAATCTCAAAAAACTTGCAGACCGCAAGAAGCGTAATAAACTAAGAGGGGAGGGCGACCTGCGCTAAACCGGCCCGAAAAAGCCGATTTTGTTTTTAGGGAAAAATGATATAGTAACTCCGATATGTCTAAAGAAAAACTTAAAATTGACAATGAACTGGCTAAAGAATTTGACGGGTTGATACGGGAAGAAGGCCGGAAGATAGAACCCGAAGAACGAATCCAAAAGACCCTGTGGGCTTTGGATGCGTTAAAACAAGAGAACAGGATAAAACCCGGGACGACGCTGACGGAACTTATACGAATTATTGAGGAAAGGCAGAGGGAATTACGGCAGACCGATGCCTATGCCAAAGATACCGCTGAAAGCCCGGTTAGAGATGAAGTTGGCGCCGAACTGCAAAAGGTTGCCGAAAAGGAGTTTGAAACGGCCGAACGGTTGCTCGGCTATTTGAACGCCGCCTGGTCCGTATTAAAGCCGATGGACATGACAGCGTATGATTCGGAAATCGACTTGGGCCAGCTGCAAGCCAGATTAAAAAGAGACCTTGCGTTAAGAGAAGCCAATGTTAATCGTGATGAAAAAGAAAAGCGGGGACGGAAACAGGGGTAATTTGATTTTTTTACCGAAAAGTATGTATACTATATAGGTATGGCGAGGCATAAAAAGAAAGATAAATCAGCAAAATCCAAGGAAGAGCGGGTGTCAAAGTTTGATATTTCCCGGGAAACCAAGAACAGCATCTGGGGCATAGGGAGTTTTATATTGGCCGTTTTGAGCGTCTTAAGCTTTGTCGGCAAAGCCGGCTGGGCCGGCGAGGGGTTTGATATTTTCGCGCGTTCTCTTTTTGGCTGGGGATTTTTTATTGTTCCGGCGGCTTTTCTTCTTCTCGGCCTTTCTTTTGTTAAATCAATATCAAGAAATATCTATCATAGCGCGGTATTCGGAACCTTGCTTTTCGTCTCATCTGTTCTGGGAATGTTTTACATATTCGGGAACGGTAATTTTGACACAAGACTGGTTCAGGGCGGATATCTCGGAGTTATTCTTGGGGCGCCTCTTTTGTCTTCCGTTGGTTTCGGGGCCTCATTGATAATTTTGCTTTCTTTAATCATCATTGCCTTGTTGGTATCCTTGAATGTCCCGCTTTACGGACTGCTTTCCAAAAAGGACGAGGAGGAAGAAAAATTAGTTGACAATGTCGTGATTAAAAAAGGTTCCGAAGTTGTTGACCAGAAAAAACAATCAGTTAAGCCGGCTCTTGCCGCTAAGCCCGTAAAGGTTGAAGAAAAAGAATTCGTCATCAAGAATTTCAAAAAAGGCAGATGGGTTCTTCCGCCAACCGACCTTCTGCACGAAGACCAGGAAGAAGCGATTACCGGAGACATTAACACCAGCGCATCCATAATCAAGAGAACTTTGGGCAACTTCGGGATTGATGTGGAAATGGGTGAAGTATCAATCGGCCCTACGGTTACCCAATTTACAATGAGACCGGCGGTTGGCATGAAACTATCGCGCATTACGGCGCTGAACCCCGATCTGTCTTTGGCTTTGGCCGCTTATCCAATCAGGATTGAAGCTCCAATTCCGGGCAAGTCCTTAGTCGGCATAGAAGTTCCCAACAAAAAGGTGGCGTTGATAGGTTTGAGAAACATGTTTGACCACGATGACTTTAAGAAATCAAAATATTTCCTGCCTCTTGCTTTGGGACGGGATGTTTCGGGAAATCCGGTTTTTGCCGGACTTGAAAAAATGCCCCACCTCATGATTGCGGGCGCGACCGGCACCGGTAAATCCGTCAGCATCAACACGATACTTCTTTCCATGCTTTATAAACATTCTCCCGAAGTTTTGAAATTGATTCTGATTGACCCGAAGCGCGTGGAGCTTACCCTGTTCAACGATATCCCGCATCTGATAACCCCGGTCATTACCGATAACAAAAAAGTTCTCGGAGCTTTGAAGTGGTCCTTGGGTGAAATGGACAGGAGATATGACGCGCTTTCAAAGAGCGGTTCCAAAGACATATTTTCATACAATGCAAAAATGGCTAGCAAGAGTGAAGCCGACCTGCCTGCCGGCAGGCAGGTAATGCCGGCTATCGTGATTGTTATAGACGAGTTAGCCGATTTGATGGCCTCATACGGGCGCGACGTAGAAGCGGCTATCGTGCGTCTGGCTCAGATGTCCCGGGCGGTGGGAATACATCTCATTTTGTCCACCCAGAGGCCTTCGGTCGAGGTTATCACCGGACTTATCAAAGCCAACATCACTTCCCGTGTGGCTCTTCAAGTGGCCAGCCAGATAGACTCCAGAACTATTCTTGATATGGCCGGAGCCGAGAAGCTTCTTGGTAAGGGAGATATGCTTTTCTTGGCCGGCGACGTGGCTAAGCCACGCCGATTGCAGGGCGCAATGGTGACTGAAAAAGAAGTCAAAGACGTCATGAAATTCATCAAAGCCCAGGCCGAGAATATGGAAGTGGACGAAGAAAATGATTTGAAACTTGATTTTAATGCGAATATCAATTCCAGCGGAGGATTTACCGGCGGGGGAAGTGATGATGTCGACGATGATATGTATGGCGAAGCAAAGGAGACAGTTGTCTTGGCCGGCAAGGCCTCGGCGTCGCTTTTGCAAAGGCGTCTGCGCGTCGGATATGCCCGGGCCGCCCGATTGCTGGATATTCTTGAAGAAAAGGGCATTATCGGGCCGGGGGATGGCGCCAAACCCAGAGAAGTCTATATCAGGCCTGACGGCACGGTAGCCCAGGAACCGGCTAATCTGGTCGGAGCAAGCGGAATAAACGCAGACACTCCCGAAGCAGAAGCTGAAGAGACAGAAGAGGTGTAATGTGAATTTTAAAAAAGCAATGTGTCAACATTGCTTTTTTATTTATATCTATTAAAATAGGAAGATAAATTTAAAACCGCTTTGAGGGAAGCGTCTCAATAAAATGTCAGCCAAGAAACCGGCAACAACCGAAAACAAGCACGTCGATATGACAGTCAAAGAGATTCAGGAGAAGTATGGCGAAGGGTCTTTAATGCGTTTGGGTGAGGTAAAGAGGGTCAATGTGGACGTAATTCCGACAGGTTCTATTTCTTTAGACTTAGCCTTAGGAGTAGGTGGAATACCAAGAGGCAGAGTTATAGAAATATACGGTCCTGAAAGTTCCGGTAAGACAACCCTTTGTTTGCATATTGTTGCCGAAGCCCAAAAAAGGGGCGGAGTCGCCGCATACATTGACGCTGAACACGCTCTGGATCCTGAATATGCCAAGAAGATAGGGGTTAATTTGGGAAACCTTTTGATATCCCAACCGGATACTGGCGAACAGGCGTTAGATATAGTAGAGTCATTGGTTAAATCAGGAGGTATAGATGTTATCGTGATTGATTCAGTGGCGGCACTGACCCCGAGAGCGGAAATAGAGGGGGAGATGGACCAGCAGCATATGGGTTTGCAAGCAAGGTTGATGTCTCACGCTTTGAGAAAACTTACCGCTATTGTTGCCAAGTCCAATACCTCAATAATTTTTATTAACCAATTAAGAATGAAGATTGGAATCATGTTTGGAAATCCCGAGACGACTCCGGGCGGAATGGCTTTGAAATTTTATTCTTCCGTCAGAATTGAAATTAGAAAAGCCGCCCAGATACAGGCTGCCGAAAAGATAGTGGGGAACAGGGTTAAGGTGAAAATAGTTAAGAACAAAATTGCCCCTCCGTTCAGAACTTGCGAGTTTGATATCCTGTATAACGAAGGCATCTCGCGATATTCCGATGTCGTGAATACCGGAGTTAAATTTGGTGTTCTTGCCAAAGCAGGCAGCTGGTATAATTATGGCGAGCAAAAATTAGGCCAAGGCGTAGAGGGCTCGCGGCAATTTCTCAAAGAAAATCCAAAGCTTGAAAAGGAGATAGTGGGCAAGATTAAAGAAGCAGCAATATTAGAAGCTTAGAGCTTGCCCCGCACCAAACTTATCCGCTAACCGCCATTAAGAAAGGGGGCGGGTTTGGTGCGGGGTCACTAAAATTAAGGCCGCAGCAGTACTTGAAGCGAAGGGTTAAGCGAACCCCCACCCATTTCCGACCTGTTGGATTACGGCCTCCGGCCTTCTTCGGACAAATGCTTAAATTAACTCTCAATTTGCTTAACAAATTTTAGCATCCGTTTGCCCCGCCTAAATTTTACCTTATAAAACTTAGGCGGGTTTTCCGGCTAAAATTTGTTGACTAAGCAAATTATCAACTAATTTAATCATTGTGTTATCCTCGAAACCAATCGGTCTGAAATGGGCAGGGGTTTCGCTATTTTTTAAAGCGAGGGACATATGCCCTCAGAGAACGACCCGCAGATGCTTGGGCTTGGTTCTTCCAAGCGCCGAGGGAGAAGAAAGATTTGCCGCTGGAGCAAATCTATTCTGGTTCGAGGAAGGCATGTGGCCTTCGCAGTTTTTAAATCAAGCGAAATCCCTTCCCATTTGAGACCGAAGGCGCAGGCAATAGGTCGTAAATGGGTGGGTGGAAGCTATGTTTTAAGGCGGGGTTGACATTTTGGTTTTAGGAGAGTATAATGATAAAGTACCTGGCCAAGGCTTACCGCATAAAGGCGTGGCTGGGTTTGTAATCAACAAAGGGGTAGTTGGTGCGGCTGCTACCGCCGTTACCGCCGGGCCAATAATTAGGCGGAAAGGATAAGACCGCTCTCCTTAAGAAGCGGTCACTCTGGAGGTCCCATGAAGACAGTTGTCGTCAGTGGTCAGGTTTACACCGGCAAAACTCTGGCCGAAGCCATGACCAAGGCTCGGGAAGACCAGAAGGACAGGAACACCCGGTAAGGGTCAGGCCGAGTGGCCAGGCCGAGTTGTTAACTCGGTCTCTCTAAACTAACTTCTGAAAAAATTCAGAACTTAATTTAGCGAGGCCTGGGGTGTCCCTTACCTTTCCGAAAGGTGAGGGACTATGGTCGGGAAAATCTGCCGGGCGGTAATCCTGCCGCTCGGGTGGCTCCCGGTCATTCTCCTGCTCCAGCCTCGCTCCGTTTCTCGAGACCCCTTGACTGGGGTCTTTTTTAATTAAAATGATAAAGCGAAAGCTATGTTCCCACAGGGAGAACTTGCGGAGGCATTTCGGCTTGGTTCTGCGAAATGCCGAGCATGTAGATAAAAAGCGCCCGCTGGAGGCGCTTTATTATCGGTCGAGTCGTGGGGATATAGCTTGAGCGATTATTTAACCGTCTGATTCCGGGTATACGGCATGATGGCCATGAACCTTGCGAGTTTGACCGCTTCGGCTATTTTGCGCTGGTGCTTGTTGCAAAGCTGATTTCTCCGGCTTGTGGCAATCTTAAACTGGGAAGTGACATACTTCCTTAAAAATTGAGTGTTCTTATAGTCCACTCTGTTTATATTGTCTTGGCAAAATTTACATTCCATATTTAAAACGGTAAATCTTTTTCTTTAATACTCATTTCGTCCTCGTCAACCCCAGAATGCATCGGTTCGTTCTCGTCTATGATTGGTATCTCGGCATCTTTAACAGGTGACGGAGAAGAACTTCGTCCTGAGCCTGTCGAAGGATTTTTAATGTCAGTTACTTCGGCAGAATAATTACTCTGTCCGCCTGTTGCCTTCGGTCCCATCTGCAAACTCTCGGCGACTATCTCGGTAACATATCTTTTGACATTATCTTTTCCGGTCCAGTTTCTTGTCTGAAGACGGCCCTCTATCATGACCAAACCGCCTTTTCTCAAATACTGGCTGGCAATCTCTCCCAACCGGCTCCAGGCGATTACGGTGTGGTATTCGGTGGCATCTTTTCTGCCTCCGGAAGGATCTTTCCAGACCCTGTTTGTGGCCATTCTCAAGGTAGTAACGCTTTGACCGCTTGTGGTTGACCTCGTTTCCGGGTCTTGGGTTAATCTTCCAATGAGGTAAACTTTATTTAGATTCATATTGTTTTATTTAATTACAACCCCTCAATGATTTCTTCAAGTTTTTTGTCCAATTCTTTCGACTCTTTTTTGGGTTCTGCCGGAGCGGAAGCCTTGGCCTGGGCTCTTTTTTCCTGTCTTTCTCTCATCTTAATCTGTTTTAACATGGACTGTTTCTTTTGTAAATCCGAAGGCAGTTTGATTATCAGATATCTCAATACTTCGGGATTTAATTTAAGCTGTTCATTTAATTCGTCTAAGGCCTGGGATTCCGACAAATTAAACTGGATATAACCAAAAAAACTGTTTCCGTGATGTTTTATCTCGTAAGATAAGCGTATTTTTTCGGGTTCTTTAGAATAAGAAATAACACCCTTATTGGAGGTTATAATGCTTTCTATTTTTTCTTTTGCTTCCCTGACTTTGGCTTCTTCCAGATTTGGATTTAAATGAAAGGCCAGCTCGTAATTTGTCTGTTGCACTTGTGGATCGTTTTGAGTCCCTGCCTGCCGGCAGGCAGGCGGCAGATGGAGCCAGAAGTGGCTACAATGGGTCCGCTCCGAGCGGATCTGCCTTGGGCGAAAAACGTGTTTATTAATGTGGCCTTATATTAGCAATTTGGGGTTCAAATGTCAACGGCTCACATATGTGAGCCGTTGATTTGTTGCAGAATAGTTCACACAACCTCCATGCATACGGAGGGAGACGTCTTTTTAAAAATTTACTAATTTTGTAAAAAGTGTCTCCCTCCGCTGGTTGCTTTGGTTGTTAAGTGATGATTGGCACTAGAAGGTCAAACTCTCTCTGATATTTTCAAGTCAAAATTATTACCCCTATGTCCAGTGTAGGGGTAGATTTATTATTTTGGAATACATATCCAATCAACTTCAGCTCTTGATTCGCCTCGTCAAAGTGATTCGAAATGATGAGGCTGCGCTTGATACTCCAATGCTTGCTTTATTTAAAACATATTGTATAATAAAGTAGCTTAGTTCTTTTAAGGAATGGGTGACGGATGGGCGAAAGAGTTCTTCATTTTTTGTTAATCAATGGTTATGGATGTCATCTGGACACTCCGCTTGGTCGGGTCTATTTGCCAAGGATGCTGAAATTTATCAAAGAGAATGTACCTGACTACATAATTTTGCTTGGTGGTTTTACTCAACGTAAGAGTGCACCGGGTGTTTCGGAAGCCAAGCTGATGTTGACTTGGTTTTTTGACCAAATGTCTACTCCCGATCAAAAACGTTTTCTGATTGAAGAAAATTCCTATACGACCCTGGAGAATAGCAGGAATGGAGCGATTTTGATTCCTCGGATTCTTGGTTTAACTATGTCTGATGACCATCTTCCAGAAATTAAAATTACTCATGGTTGTGAAGCAACCCGAGCGGCAAATATAATCATGCTCGACCGGTACTTTATGGGTGGTTTGGTTAAATCAATCGACGACATCACTGTTGAGACGGCGAGCTGGGAACGAGCTGACCCGTTCAGACAAGTAAAAACCTTGATTCACGATAAGTTGGCAATTACATATCCGTGGCTTGGTCTAGCCGAACGAGAGCGCAGAAAGCGCATCCGCCGTTCTGCAGAGATTTAATTTTTAGTAACATGCGACCCAAAAATTGGGCCGCTTTTATTTTTAGTAAAAGCCCAATACTTTATTTCAGAAGAGTTTGAATCTTAATTGCCAAATATCAAATATTTACTAAGCAACCGGCGGAGGGCGTGTGCTTTTTTAAAATTAGTAATATTTTAAAAAAGTGCACCCCGCAGTCATGTATAGAGGTTGTGTGAGCGATTCTTTATTTTCCGATAAGAATCTCTACCACCCCGGCACCAAGCTAATCCGCTGACCGCCATTAAGAAAAGGGGCGGGCTTGGTGCGGGGCAGGCATCGCCTATATTTTTATCTCTACAACATCTCCTTCGGTGATGATATAGTCCCGGCCGACGGTGCGGACGAGGCCTTTAGAGCGGGCGGGGACGAGGCCACCGGCTTCAAGAAGTGTTTTCCAATTTATGACCTCGGCGCGGATAAATAACTTTTCAAAATCGGTGTGGATGGCGCGGGAAGCCTTCGGTATCGCTTCGCCTTCATGGGCGGTCCAAGCGCGGGTCTCGTCTTCTCCGGTTGTAAGAAAGGTGACCAACCCTAAGGTCTTGTAGCTTTGTTTGATAAGACGGTCCAAGCCGGGTTCTTTCATATTGAAACCTGCCAGATATTCTTTTTTTTCGTCTTCGGTTGCTTCGGATAAGATCAGTTCAAGCGGAGTAGAAAGAACAACATAGTCCCTTCCGTTCATAGCCTCCAATAATTTATCGTCCGGCTGCCAGTTGGCAGACATTTGGGATTCTGAAACATTTAAAACAAAAATAACCTTTTTCTCGCTCAATAAATCCAATTCCGGCAATTCGCCAGCTGGTGAACTTTTTTTCTTGTCTGCCCTTTTTTCTTTTGTTTGAAGGTCGGCAAGATCCAGTTCGGTCTGGATAATTTCTATGTCGCCGACGGGGTCGATTTTGTTGTGGACGTGGGTAATATTCTTGTCTTCAAAAACTCTGACAACATGGGCGATGGCGTCAACTTCACGGATATTGGCAAGGAATTTATTTCCAAGACCTTCGCCTTGCGAGGCGCCTTTCACCAGTCCGGCAATATCATAGAATTCTATGGTCGTATTTATTATCTTTTTTGAATTTGAAAGTTCGGCCAAAGGCTTCAGGCGTTCATCGGGCACGGCAACAACACCGACATTCGGGTCAATGGTAGTGAAGGGATAATTCTGAATATCAACCTGCTTGTTTGTCAGAGCTTTAAAGAGCGTGGATTTACCCACATTCGGAAGTCCGACGATGCCTATCGAAAGCATTTTGCCAATTTAGCACTTAAAACAGGTTTTCTCAAGGTGTTCTCAACTCTCGGTTGCAAGTTTCACAATATGCGTATAATTAAGTATAATAACATAATCGGAATATGAATTTAGCCAAGAAGGGGACAATTATTTCCATAAAACAAATCGCCAAACGGACCGTTGAGGCGGTAATAAAGGTATCTGAAGATTTTAATTTTATTGCGGGGCAGTATATCTGGCTGATGGTTCCAAAATTAAAATATCCGGACCCGAGGGGCAACACTCGGATGTTCTCCATTGCTTCTTCCCCAAATCTTAAAGGCGAACTGAATATAATTTTTCGGATTAGCGGGAGCGGCTATAAAAAAACCTTAGTTGAAATGACGCCCGGGGAAGAGATAATCTTTTCCGGCCCTTATGGCCACATGATGCTTCCGGAAGATAATTCACTGCCTATTGTGTTTATGGCCGGAGGAGTCGGGATAGCGCCGTTTTTAAGCATGATTAGATTTTCAAATGAAACCTCTTCGGAGCATAAAATTACCCTTATTTATGCCAACGCCAACCGGGAAGAAGCGGCATATCTAAATGAATTAACCCAAACACAAGGTCAAAACCCAAATTTCAAACTGATTACCGTTTTTGGAAAGTTATCTATGGAAACACTGAAAAAAATCACAAAACAACCGTTCAAAGCGATTTGGTCAGTCGTCGGACCGCAAGGTTTTATTGACTTCGCCGGGAAATATTTAAGCGAAAGGGGCATTCCTTTCAAGGACATTGTCTTTGAACAGTTTTATCCCAACCCAGCCTCCTAAAATGAACATTTTTTTCATTATTCCGGCGGTTATTTCGATAGCTGTTTTTTTATGGATTTTAATATCCAGATTTAAGAAGTCGGCTGATCAAGACGTCAAGAAATATCTGCTGGCATTAGAAAGCGCCAGCAATCACATAATTATCACCGACGTTAACGGGATGATACTTTACGCGAATAAGGGCGCGGAGAAGATGACGGGCTATAACCTTGAAGAGATGAAAGGCAACACGCCGCGCTTATGGGGCGGACTTATGCCCGGGGAATTCTATAAAAAACTTTGGCAAACAAAAAAAGATAAATTGCAGGTATTCAGCGGAGAAATAAAAAACAGGCGGAAAAACCAGGATGAATATTTTGCCCTTATGCGCATATCCCCGATCATTGACCAAAAAGGCAATTTAACGGGATTTGTCTCTACCGAGGAAGATATTACCGAACGAAAACAAAAAGAAGAAGAGCTTCGTGTTGAGAAAAACAAGCTTGTTGAGGCTAAAGCAAAAAACGAGGCAATTTTGGCCAGCATGGGCGACGGATTGTTCGCAGTTGACAGAGAGGGGAGGGTTATTATGATAAATGCCCAAGCGGAAAGACTGCTCGGAGTTCTCAAGAACAATGTTTTGGACAAGTATTATTACGAAGCGTGGCACATGGAAAACGAAAAAGGCGCGGCGATACCTTTAGAAAAAAGACCCGTTCAAGTCGTTCTCTCGACAGGAAAAAGAACCGAAACAATGACACCCGCCGACTATGTATATGTGCGCAAGGGCGATACAAGACTGGCCGTCGCATTCACGATAACCCCGATACTGGTAGGCGGGGCTGTCAGCGGGGCCGTTGTTGTTTTTCGGGACGGGACCATGGAAAAAGAAATTGACCGGGCCAAAAGCGAATTCATCTCCATTGTCTCGCATCAGTTAAGAACCCCCGTTTCCGGTTTAGGCTGGCTGACAGAAGAACTGGAATTTGATTCTAAAAATTTAACTTCTAAGCAAAAGAAATATGTTAAAGATCTGGTCACTCTCTCGAAACGGCTGATCGGACTAATTGAGGATTTGGTGAATTTTTCAAAGATTGAGCTTAAGACGCCCGCAATAAGTGAAATAAAAAGTATAGAAATCAACGATTTTATCGGCGAGTTTGTCAAAGAGATGGAGGCATATGCGGCTTTAAAAAAACATACTATAATATTAAAGAAAGAAGTTTCCGGGCCGCTGATCGTTGAAACAAGCGAAAAAGCGTTATCCAAGGTCTTACAGAACCTCATATCTAACGCGATAGATTACTCGCCGAAGAATACCCCCGTTATGATTAATGCGGATAAAGCCGACGGTTTTGTTAAGATATTAATTTCAAGCAAGGGTACGGCCATCTCCAAAGAAGAACAATCTCATCTTTTTGAGAAGTTTTACAGAACGGAAGAAGCTAAAAAAATTAAGCCGGAAGGCATGGGATTGGGGTTATATATTGCGAAAGTCATAATTGAAGAAGCCGGCGGGAAGGTCGGTTTGGGATCGGCAGATAGCGAGGAAGTCGTATTTTGGTTTACTATACCCTTAAAAGAGGCTATGATTAATAAAAATTAACCAGGCACGATTGCGGCCGGTTCGCAATCTGTCTCTAATGAGATGAAAAAAATATTAATCGTCGAAGATGAGGAGGTTTTGCTGAATGTCCTGAAGGACAGGTTTGAAGCCGACGACTGGGAAGTTTCGGTTGCCCATGACGGCGAAGAAGCCATTCAAGCCATAGAAAAAGAGTCTTCAAAATCTAAATTTGATTTGGTTCTGCTCGATTTGCTGATGCCTAAGAAAGACGGATTTTCGGTGTTGAGAGACATTAAAAACAACCCGGAACTCAAAAACCTTTCAATTATCGTCTTATCTAATTTAGGCGGAGACGAAGATATCAAAAAGGCTTTGGCATTGGGAGCGAAAGATTACTTCGTGAAAACCCAGCACCCGATGAGTGAAATAGTGGAGAAGGCAAAAAAATACAAATCCGGCGGCGCGAGCGCAAAGACCAAGAATTAACTCAAAAGCTTATTTGCTGTATAATACAGGTAATGGCAAATAAGCTTTTAGTTTTGGCTGTAATTCTCTGCCTGCTTTTACCGGCCCTTTCGGCGCTTGCGGCTACGTTTACGGATGATACGCAAACCGAATTTGACGCAGGCGTCTACGGCAACACTGTTTGGGATACCAACCACGTAGAATTAAGCCCGGGACAGACTTCCGGCACCTTTACTTCGCAGGTATTTGACGGCGGAGCAGTCGCAAACTGGAGCCAAATAAGCTGGTCGGAGACGCTTATAAGTGTTGATAAACTGATTACCGTAGATGTTACGGCGGATGTATGGAAGTCGGTTGATAACGCGGCCGCCTGGAGCTTGGTAAAAGACGATTATAACGGTACCGACGGAAACAATGCCATCGATATGGTGATTGATGGCAACGAGAATTTATGGATTCTTAATAATCAGGATGTTTGGAAATCAACGGACAAGGGCGCATCATGGACCAAAATAAACGACGATTATAACGGAAGCGAGACGCAAAACGGAGCGCAAATTGCGCGCGACGGCGGCAATAATCTTTATATTGCCGAGGCCGACGAGGACATTTGGTATTCGGCTGACGGCGGCGTAAATTGGACCAAGCAGGCGGTTAATATAAACGGCGGCGTCGGGAACATCGGCGGGTTTGTCGGCGTCGGCTCGTCTTTGTATGCGGCTGACGCGGCTTCCGATGTTTGGAAATCTACCGATAGCGGCATTAACTGGACCTTGGTGAAGGATGATTATAATGGAACTGACGGAAACGGCGTCAGTCACATGACGGCCAGCACGACCGGGAATCTTTATATTGTCGATAGTCAAGATGTCTGGAAGTCGACAGACGCCGGCGTATCGTGGACTAAAATAAATAATGATTATAACGGAGGAGAGACGCAAAACGCAGTCGTCATGACCATAAACAGTTCCGGCCATTTATTTATCGCAGAAACCGATGAAGATGTATGGAGATCCGCTGATGACGGAGTGAATTGGACCAAACAAGGAGCAAATATTAACGGGGGCAATGGCAATATTGTAGGCATGGCGTATGTTTCTGTTTCCACTGACATTACTTTTGCCGCCCGCTCCGGAAACGTGAATCCGCCAACCGATAGCTTTTCTGGTTCCTTAACTAATCCTTCCGGCGGAGCTCCCGGTGTTTCAGACGCGCGATATTTTCAGTACCAGGCTTCATTTTCTACCGAAGATAGCGGTATAATCCCCGAACTCTCGAGTGTTACTGTTACGTATACGGCAGGCACTCCGACTCCAACATCAAGCGGAAGCCCAACACCGACTCCCACTCCGACTCCGACACCTGTCGAGACCCCGGTTGTGGAACAGGTATCAAGCGGCGGCGGAGGCAATGATCCGACGAGGATTGTTTTTTCAGGCAAGGCATTTCCCGGAGCAACTGTGGGTATTTATTTGATGGGCGTTGAATATGGCCAAGTTCTTATAGATACCGAGTTTAAAACTCAAAGCGACGGTTCTTTTAAAAGTGAGATAGTAAGTCCGGTTGAAGAACAGCGTCTGTATGGCCTGCTTGTTAAAGACAAGGAAGGAAAACCCGCAAAATCCAAGTTTTTTACGTATAATTTAAAATTCAACACGATTGTCCGGCAAGAAAACATAATCCTTGCTCCAACCATTAAGACAAACAAACCGGTTTTCGTCAGGAATGAATTTTTGCTGGTTTCAGGAGATGCGGCGCCGGGCAATACCGTTGAGGCGCTTGCCGACGGAAAGGTTATCGACAGTGCCCGGGCGGATGATTCAGGCTTTTACGAGATGTTCATTAATACCAACAATCTAATGTTGAAAATTTATAATATTCAGACGCGACAGATTGATTCTGTGAGCGGAAAAACGAGCGATGTGTCTGAAACGAGGATAATTAAAGTCGGTTCCTTTGCTTTTGCAAACATTGATTTTAATCAGGACGGACAAATTAATATCAGCGACTGGAGTGTTTTCTTGAGCAATTGGTCTTCCGTCGATTCGAATTTCAGAACCAAGGCTGATCTAAACGGAGACGGCAAGCTTGATGTGTCTGATTTCAGTGTATTCCTCGTGTCTTTTCAATTAAGCCAAGGGCATTAATGAGGTATAATTTAAAAATGAGCGGATATTATAAAAAATACTTGGTTATGGGGTCCGGTCTGTTGGCGTATCTTTTTTTGGCGGGGGTTGTTCATGGCGCCGACTTTAATGCGGTTCCCGCCACAGGCATCTTTGGCATCAAAAATAATATTACGGTAAATATAAAAATAGACACAGGCGGAGAGAGTGTGAATGCCGCCCAAGCTAAGTTAAAATTTAATCCTGATATTCTGGAAGTTGAATCTGTTTCTAAAGACGGTTCCATTTTCAATTTTTGGCTCCAGGGACCGGTATTCTCCAATAAAGACGGAACAATAGAATTTATCGGAGGTGCCCCTAACGGAGTTTCGGGCTCTTCTTTGCAAGCGCTCCAAATAAGTTTTGTTTCCAGGGGAGTGGGTTCGGGCAACCTTACGTTTGCAGATGCTTCCATTACCGCAGCCGATGGAACCGGTACGAATATTCTCGCGAAAGCCAACGGGGCAAAATTTACCATTTCATCGTCAAGCGCCGTTCCGATAACAGCAACCCCTCCGGTACAAATTATCCGGACACCCGTCAAGGTTTCCGGTATGCCGGCTGCTCCAGACATAAGCATTCCTTTATATCCCAATCCCGATAATTGGCATGGTTCCACCGCTCAATTTACCGCGTCATGGAAACTCCCGCCGGATATTTCAGGGGTGAGCACCGCTTTTAATTCAAATCCTTATTTTAAAGCTCCGGCGGTTTCCGAGGGTTTGTTTGAAGCAAAGACGCTTCCTTCGATTACCAAAGACGGCATATATTATTTCCATGTCAGGTTTCAAAATAATAACGAATGGGGGCCTACCGCTCATTACCGGATCGCGGTTGATAGCCAGCCGCCGGTGCCTTTTAAGATTAACGTTGGCACAGGCCTGACAAGCGATAATCCTTCACCGAAGCTGGGGTTTGCCGCAACCGACGCTCTTTCGGGCGTGGACCATTATGAAATTTTTGTAAATTCAGAACGGGCAATGGTAACAAATCAATCAGAATTTCTGCTTCCTCCGCACCCGCCCGGCGAATATATGGTAAGAGTAAGAGCGCTTGATAAGGCGAATAATGGAGTTGAGGATAAGGTCAAAATTGAAATTTTGCCGATCGAAACCCCGACAATTACTTTTATAACCAAGAAAATACTACTCGGCGCAGACAGTCTTTTTGACATAAAAGGCGTAGCAATTCCCAACGCAAGCGTTATTGTGACATTTGAAGACAAAAATAAATTTTTAGTGCTTCAGAATGAAAGCAAGACAAATGCTCAGGGAGAATATGAATTCCAACTCGATAAAGAATTGCGTAAAGGCGATTATCTTGTAAGTGTGAAAGCAAAAGATTCCAGGGGAGCTATGAGCCTGCCGGCCGGACCGGTGTCTGTAACATACGCAGACAAAGCCGTTATTTCGTTCTTTGGACTGGATATTACCCTGGCCGGACTCACTATTATTTTAGCCGTTGCCGGTGTTTTAGCGGTTGGCTGGTTTTGGAGAAAAACGCTGTTGCGTTGGGCCAGATTGCAGCGGGAATCGACAATCATCAACAGGGACATCAAGAACGCTTTTGATATGATTCGGAAAGACTTGGGCAAAATATCCGAAATAATAAAGAAAGAAAGACCGGCTGAAACAACGGAGACGGAGTTTAATACCGTCAATAAAAAAATTAAAGACACCTTGGATAAAGTGGAAAAGTATTCGAGCGAAGACATAGAAAGGTTAAGATAGATTCTCAATGTGAGCAATATTTTCAGGGCATATGATGTAAGGGGAATATATCCTCAAGAAATAAATACCGATATCGCAAAGCGGGTGGGAAATGCCGTTGTCAGGTATTTGGAAGCTCATTCGACGGACTTTGGACAAACCAAGACAATTATTGTGGGCGAAGACGGCAGGATTGGTTCGCCGGAATTAAGACGGGCCGTGATAGAAGGCATTACTTCGGCCGGAACAGGCGTTGTTTATATCGGCCGATGCACTACGCCTCTTTTTTATTTTGCCGTGAACCGGCTTCATGCGGACGGAGGAATAATGATAACCGCATCCCATAATCCGGCTCAATATAACGGGTTCAAGTTTGTCGGGTTGGGAAGTGTCCCGATTGCTGCGGATTCGGGTTTATTTGAGATAGAGAAATTATCAGCTGATTACGTGATTGCCGACAAGTGCGGAGGCGTCAAAGAAGCGAATCCGGTTAACGATTATGTAGACGAGGTTATTAAACGAGCCGGCGGATTCCGCAATAATTTAAAGGTGGTCATTGACGCTTCCAACGGCATAACATCGGTGACCTCCAAACCATTATTGGACAAGCTGGGTATTTCGTTTATTCCTCTTAATTTTGACATTGACGGGTCATTTCCGAATCACTCTCCGGATATTTCAAAAGAAGAAAATCTCCAACAACTGCGAAAGTCCGTATTGGATAATGGAGCCGATCTTGGCCTTGCGTTTGACGGAGACGGGGACAGGGTTGTTTTTATAGATAAATCCGGGGCATATGTCAGGCCGGATTACATATTGGCGTTATTGTTCAAGAACAGTTCAAGTTTTTTTAAAAAACCTAAAGTCGTATATGATTTGAGATTTACCAAATCAGTGAGGGAATATTTCGGCTCTAATGGTTTGAGATCAAAAGTCGGATACACATTCATAAAAAAAATAATGAGAGAAACAGGAGCAGACCTTGGGGCTGAACTGGCCGGCCATTTTTATTTGAAAGACATGAATTATTCAGAAGCCGCCTCGCTTATAATGCTGAGGGTTTTAAAGATAATTAACAGGGAAAAGAAGTCGCTTGGCGAATTGGTCAAGCCTTGGCAAAAATATTTTAATTCAGGGGAAATAAACATAGATGCCGCGAGAGGATCGGAAAAAATATCCGGCCTAAAAGCAAAATACAGTGACGGAAAAACAGACGAGCTCGATGGTTTGACGGTGGAATACGGTAACTGGTGGTTTAATATCCGCCATTCAAATACCCAACCCATAATCAGGCTGGTTGTTGAAGCCGATACCAAAGAATTAATGGATCAAAAAGTTTCGGAATTGGTTTTAAAAATAAAAAAAGAACCCTAACGGAGACTTATTATCCCATCTTATATTTTCCGGTCAGTTTAGCAACCTTTTCTAATTGTTCTGTAAGTTTAAAGTTTTTCTTAATTTTTTTAATCCCGCGCTTTTCAAGCCGCTGGATTACGGCTTTCAGTATCCATGGCCAGACAACCGTTGCGTCTTGAAGGACTTCTGAAAAATTACCGTCAAGTTTCATTTTTCCCCATGAAACGCCTTCTGAATAAGTACAGCCGGACAAACCTCCCCAGTTGACCGGTTCCGGACATATTCTTAATCCATAAGAAAACCGGATACCTTTAATGTGCTTCGGAGCTTTATTTTTGGGCATTCTGCCTTGTATTAACTCAAGAAGAGGTGCGACTTGCTGGGCCCAATTTCTGGGTACGCCGCCGCCTATCGTAAAGAGGGCAATTTTTTTCTGTTGGTTGATGAGCTCGGTATAGTGCTGGAGATCCAGCAGGGGATTAAATTGAAACGGTTTTTCTCCCTCGATTGCTTGGCGAAGAAGGTAAATGTAAACATCAAGGCCGAGTTCGGAGTCCGTATCCGCCGGTATGTAAACCGGAACATTCATTAGGCGGGCGCTTTTTAATATGCCTCTTTCTTTCGTGTTCTCTGTAAGCCACTGGCCGAGTTCTCGAGTTATTGTTCTTGACGTCAGGATTTGGTTCTGCGGTAATTTTTTCAAAATTTGGTGAACGATTCCTTCGGTTTCATCCAGATTTATTTCCGGTTCGATCACATCATATATGCGGTTATATCCTTTCTCATACAAATCGGAATCGCTCATGGCGGGGTTATATTTGAAATGTTTCCGGCCGCTTGATTCAACGAATCCGTGCGTCATCAGGGCGCCGGTAGAAACAATGGCATGGACAAATCCGCGTTCAACCATCTCGCAAACCAAAAGCCCCATCTTTGCCGGAGTCATTGCGCCGGATAAGGTCATGACCACAAACACATTTTTGTCCGTTATCATTTTGAACAGCGTATCGGCGGCTTCGCCGACAGTACGCCCTCCAAATGCCGTTAAAGATTGGGACCTTAACATATCGTCAAAATCGTTTATTTTTGAAAGGTCCAGCGGTTCCAGAGGGGTAAGATTGTCATCAAATCCGGTATGATATTGATGTGCGTTTCGGTGCTTCATTGTTTGTTTTATTATTCTAATCCCATCTTTTCTTTTACTTCTTTTAGTGTAGAACCGGCTAATGCTTTAGCTTTTTCTTCGGATTTTATTAAAATAGACATAACGTAGTCAGGATTTTTCTTGAGTTCGTTATATTTTTCCTGAAACGGTTTCAAAAAGCCCACAACAACTTCGGCGAGGTCGTTCTTGAAGTCCGCATATGATTTGCCTTCGTATTCGGCTTCAATGTTTTTTATCTCTTTTCCCGAGAGCATGTGGAAGATGGTGATAAGATTTGAGATTGCCGGCTTTTCTTCCTCGTTGTAGTAAACTTCTTTTCCGGAGTCGGTGACGGCTTTTTTAATTTTTAACCTAATCTCATTTGGAGTATCAACTAGAAAAATACAACTATCGTCTCCGGCCTGCCCCGCACCAAGCCCGTCCCCTTTGCTGGCGGTCAGCGGATCAGCTTGGTGCGGGGTCTTGGACATTTTTTTGCCCGGATCCTGGAGGGACATTATTCTGGCACCTTCAGTCAGTTTTGCTTTGACCGGTTCAAATGTCTGGCCGAACATGGAATTAAATTTTTTGGCAATCTCGTTGGCTAAGTCGATGTGGGGCATCTGATCTTCTCCGACAGGAACAAGATTGGATTTATAAATTAAAATATCGGCGGCCATTAAAACGGGATAATCTAAAAGCCCCATGTGGTTGTACTTGGGGGATTTGGCGAGCTGTTCTTTATGGGTAGGCAGGCGATCCAGCCAGCTCACCGGTGTAATCGTATTAAATATCCAAGCGAGTTCCGTATGCTGGGAGACTTTTGACTGGCGGATAAGGAGTGCTTTGTCGGGGTCAACTCCGGCGGCTAAATAATCCAAAACTACGTCCATGACTTGCCCGCGGTATTTCTTTGGGTCAAAAGGGGTAGTAATGCCGTGGTAGTCCACAACGGCAAAAATTGCCTGGTCGGTTTTGTCCTGAAGTTCAATCCAGTTTTTGATGGCTCCGAGGTAGTTGCCGAGATGCAATTTTCCCGACGGTCTTATGCCAGAAAACACTTTGGTCATTAAATTAAATAATAACCTAAAGACAATGAAAAACAAAGTGGATTGACACGGGTGTATATTATATTAAAGTTCTAAATAAGTTCATTGAAATCAGGGGATTGCAAAATGCGGCGGTTTAAAACAAAAAGATTGCTTTGGATTTTGAGCTTGGCGCCGATAGCGCTTGTCGCCAACCTGCTGTTAACAATTATTTTTGTTTATTTTGTATTGGTTTTTGATATTTACTTAAACACAGAAAAATTGAGCAAGATAGACAATTCCATGAATGCTTTTTGTCAGAATGTTGCTCACAATTCTATATTTACAAAGGGCCAGGTGGTTTTTAGGGTCGACAGGGGAACTTTGCTCTATCGTTTACATCCCTATATCAGCGGCGGGGGTGATCCGTACGGATATGCTCCGTTTTTTATATTTCCACACCACCGGACGATTATTCTTGCCGAAGAAGTGTTAAAAACGAATAACTTAGCCCTGAAATCAATAGTTGCGCATGAAATGGGACATATCCAGGGCGGACTAAAACATTTTGGTCCCAAAAAAGAAATGGAGCAGTATGCCAATGATTTTGCGAAGAAGATAACAAAACCCAGCTTAAAAAAAGAACCTCATGAATAAGAGGTTCTTTTTAATGCTCCGTGTTTTAATCAACTTCAATTAATACCGGCAGTACCATCGGCCGGCGTTCTGTTTTTTGGAAGAGGAACAGGCCGATCTGGTTTCTTATCTGATCTTTGAGGAAGGGGAGGTTGGGCTGTTGGTGGCCGCCTTTGCCTTCAACGATGAATTTAATCCGTTTTCGGACCTGCGACAAAAGCTCTTTATTTTCCTTCAAATATATGAATCCGCGGGAAATAATATCCGGACTGCCTCGCACCGTGCCGGTTTTGGAATGTATGAGAACGACAATTACGAACATTCCATCCTCGGCTAATATCTGCCTATCGCGCAATACAACGTTGCCGATGTCGCCGATTCCGAGTCCGTCAACAAAGACATAGTCGGACGGGGCCCGCATTTTATCGAACCACCATTTGTCCCTTTCTATATTAACAACCGTTCCGTTGTCGGCGATTATAATGTTCGCTTCGGGGATGTCTTCTTCCTGAGCCATTAAGCCGTGGTTGACCATCATGGAGTATTGTCCGTGGACAGGGAACATGAATTTGGGTTTAATTAGGCGTATCATTTCTCGAAGGTCTTCTTTGTTCCCGTGTCCTCCCGTATGAACATCCAGCATTTGGTAATTGAAAACTTTCGCTCCGTTTCGGTATAACTGGTCTTTCAAAAATTGAACATTAACTTCATTTCCGGGAATGACCGAAGACGAGAAAATGTAAGTGTCATTCTTGCTTGTCCGCAGATAGCGGTGTTCGCCGTTGGCGATTCTCATCAGAACGGCATTTCCTTCTCCCTGGGCTCCGGTAACAACGGCAACCACCTTGTCTTTGGGATAACTGTTAACTTCTTCCATGCCGATCTGTGTGCCTTTTTTGATTTTTAAATAGCCGAGTTTTTTACATATCTCGACATTTGTTTTCATGGAATACCCGTCAAAAACGACTTTTTTGCCGAATTTTTCGGATATGGTTATAATCTGCTGGATACGGTTTATAAGAGAAGCGAAGGTTCCAAGAATGATCATGCCGGTTGCTTCAGTGAATAGTTTTTCAAGATTGGCGGTAACCTGCTGTTCCGACAGCGAATGTCCTTCTTTTTCGGCTCCCGTGGAATCGGACATAAGAACCAGGACCCCTTCCTCAGCGAGTTTCTTCATTTCTTCAATATCGGCCGGCAGGTCGTTTACCGGAGTATTGTCAAATTTAAAGTCGGAAGTATGGACGACGCTGCCTATGGGGGTCTTGATAACTATTTCAAGGTCGTCGGGAATGGAGTGGTTGATGCGGAGAACCTTAACGATTAATTTATCGCTTATTTTTATTTCGTCCCCGGCTTTTATTTCGTTGATTTCCAGAGGTTTTTGGAATTTAAAATCATCCTGTCTTTTTATGAGGATTGCTTTGGTCAATGGAGCGGCATATATATCCGGGTCGCCTATTCTGTCCCTGATGAACGGCAGGGCTCCGATGTGGTCCATGTGGCCGTGGGTAAAGAACATGGCTTTGACCATGTGTTTTTTGTCGTCTAAGTATCCGGCGTTGGGAATTATGAAATCTATTCCCGGCATATCTTCTCTTGGGAATCTCACCCCGGCGTCTATCAGTATTATTTCATCGTCGTATTGAACCGCCGACATATTGCGTCCGACCTCGCCCAGTCCGCCGAAATGAACGATTTTAAGACCGCCGACTTTATTTTCGGTCGGCTTGTGGGGAGCGTCTTTTTCGTTTTTGAAAACTTTTACTTGCCTGACGACCGGTTTCATCCAGCGTCTTTTAACCGAGGGCTGTCTTGATTTGGGACTCATCATAACCGCTTTAAAGAGACACGATTATCAATCAGTTAATACGATTAAATGACTAAATAGATCATGACTTACTATGAGTATTGGTTTTTACTAATGTGGGCGAGGGGAGATTTGAACTCCCACGAGCTTGCGCTCATAGCGCTCTGAACGCTACATGTCTGCCAGTTTCATCACTCGCCCGAAGAGGGTTATAATCACCAAGAGAATCAACGTTATTCCCAGTATACGCTTAATTTATAAATAATGCAAGGTCCGGTTATTTCCAGCTTCTCTTGGTGTTTATGTACCACTTTTCTGCGTTGGAAAACCTGTCCGAAGGCATGGAGATTATCTTGCCGTTGAATCCTTTGATGTTGTTGGTTTGAGCATAGATATACAGAGGGTTATACAGGAATACGGCCGGGACATCTTCGACTACTAATTTCTGGAAGTCTTGATACTGCTGTATTCGCTCAAGAGGATTTAACGTCTGTCTGGATTTTTCCAAGAGGCCGTCGACCGACTTATTGTCGTAAAGAGCCAAATTCAACCCCGGGTCGCGTTTTTGGGAAGAATGCCACAAACTGAACGGGTCAGGGTCTATGTTCAAAATTTCTCCGAAAAGAAGTGCCTGATAACTGCGTCCCTTTATTGCCTGCTGGAGGCTCTGTGTCGGAAGCGCTTCTATAATCAACTCTATTCCAATCTTGGCCCACTGTTCTTTCAGGATATTGGCGACATTATTCAGTTCCGGCCACGTTGAAGTGGTGAGCCGGATAGCCAGTCTTTCCGTAGCGGGTTTATCCTTCGAGGACTTGGCTTTTACGGTTTTGGTCAGTACTCCCTTGTCGTCCGGTCCGCCAGCCGGCGGAACCCAGCCGGCACCGGCAAGCAATTCTTTTGCTTTATCGGGATTGTAATCGTATTTTTTTACATCGCCGGCAATATCTAAAACTTCTCCTATCATCGGCGAGTTTACTTCAAGACCCTTGCCGTCGAGTATCTTGTTTATAATTTCTTTTTTATCCGTTCCATAGTTCAGGGCAAGCCGGATGTTCTTATCGGAGAGTATTGGGGCCTCGTTTTGATTAAAAAATACTCCGAAATATCTCGGAAGCTTGAGTTCTTCTATGTTGAGCCGTTTTTTGAATTTGACCTTTTTAAGATTATTGGCCGAAACAAAAGCCATGCTTTCGATGCTGTTCTTGTTAAATTCATCTATCATCTCATCTTCAGAGTTGTAGAATTTTAGCTCGATGCGGTCTACATACGGCCGGCCGTCATAGAAATTCCTGTTGGAATCCAGTTCGAAAGATGTAATTTTGCCCGTATCGTCTTTCTTTAATTTCTTAAATTTATACGGACCCGAGCCGATTGGCTTCAGATTAAAATCAGAAAGCGCGAAATTTACCGGCTTAACATCTTGCCAGACGTGCTGCGGAAGAATGTTGAGGGTTAAATTGTTGAGGAATTGGGCATACTTGTTTTTTAGTTTCAGTATCACTGTATGTTTGTCTGCGATCTCAACATCAACGCCTTGCCAATTTATTCTTTGCAAGCTTCCATAATCGGGATTTTGGGCCGTTTGGATGGTGAACACGACATCATCGGCGGTTATGGGAGCGCCGTCATGCCACTTTGCGTTTTCCTTCAGATATATAGTGTAATTCAGACCATCACCGGATATTTCATAGGACTTGGCAAGGTCCGGAACAAGCTTTCCTTCCCTGTTGTATTTCATCAGACCGGAATAGACCAAACTGACCAAATCGCGGTCAACGTCATTGTTTTGGGACAGGAGCGGATTTATGTAATGCGGTTCGCCGACCATTCCTTCGCTGAAAGAACCGCCGTAATCAGGCACGGCTTTGGTGTAGTGATAAAAAACAGTGAACGGCAGTGATATTAAAGAACCGGCGAAGATAAGCAAAAAAATTATAATTAAATACCTTTCTTTTTGGGAAAGAACCTTTGGCAGTAATCTTATTTTGGCGGTGCCGATGTTTTTTAAGACAGTTTCTTTGATACCTTCTCTCCGCCGGCTGGCGGATGGTTTTTCCTTATCATCTGATTTCAAACCAAAGAAGTCGTCTAATTGGCTATCATCTTTGAACATATATTTTAGGCAAAAAATACTCTGGCGACGGAAATGCCGAGAAATAGAACGGCTAAAACTATTGTAGTCCAAAAAATTATTTTCTCTGCGCCGCGCTTCGTGCTGTATTCCAAAGACCCGCCTCCGAAAGTTGAGGACAGCCCTGTTCCGCGCTGTTGAAGCAAAATGGCGGCTATAAGCAATAAGGATAATCCGATTTGGGCATAGGTTAATATTTGTGCGGTGTTCATTTTATATTACGGCTTTTTTAGTGGCTGATACGGCCAGATTTATTATGGTAATTATGACGACGGCGTATAAAAGCGTTGCCGTGTCTTTGATTGATACGAAGTCAAATATATAATCAACTGTCCATAAAAGCAACCCGTTGATGACTAAAGTGAAAAGTCCGAGAGTCAGGATTATAATGGGCATGGATATCATTTTCAGCACCGGCTTGACGGTAAGATTCAACAGTCCCAAGAATGCGCCGGCCAACAGATATTCTTTCCAGCTTCCATTCACGACAAAGCCCGGAACGAAGTAGTAAGCCGCATAAAGAGCCAGTGAATTGCCGAATATTCTGATTATAAAACCAATCATACTATGGTTATAACGATAGCATCAAAAGGATTAAAATTCAACCATTGACACCTGCCTGCCTGCCGGCAGGCAACCTCCATGCATGCGGAGGGAGACGCCTTTTTAAAAATTGATTAATTTTGTAAAAAGTGTCTCCCTCCGCTGGTTGTTTGGTTAAATAGATGACAACTGGCAATAGAGATTCAAACTCTCTTGGAATAAGGTGTCATAGAATTCTTCTTTTGACCATAAAACACAACCGTGCTAATATAGACGATAATCTCTGTTCTTTTCCAAGGAGATTTCATGAAGCAAGGACTATCATCAAAACGTAAAATCGTAAGAACTTTAGAAGCAGGAATAGTATTAGAGAAAGACATTGTTTTTCCTGCTAGATTGAGTGCTTCATTTGTTCTTGGGGGATGGTCGAGGATAGCAAATAATAAGAAAGAGTTTCGTGAGTTGCTAAAGACGGGGTTAGAACTTTCTCCCATATCCGAGGTTTTGATAAAATGGAAAGAGTAAATTCATGTATTGCCGTCTGGTTAGTCCAGCGGTTTTTTTGTTTGACCTTTTCTTATCAATTGTCATTTAGCTACCAAAACAACCGGCGAAGGGTGTGCCCTTTTATAAAATTGCAAGATTTTAGAAAAGGGGCACCCCGCAGCATGCATAGAGGTTGTGTGAACCTATCTTAGATATTTTCTGTGCAGTTTTCTGTAATATCCAATCGCGAAGCGATGGGCTTCGCTATCAATGGCAAGGAGGAGGTTTCTGTCGGCGGGGGAGAGTTTGGTTAGGGGAACGGTTCGCCATCCGCCCGAATTGGCGGAGGCGGATTTTCTGCCCGGGACAATCAGCTGGTGGCCCATGTGGCGCTCGTTTTTGGAAATACCGATAATTTGAATTTTGATGGCCAGTTTTTTGAGTGTTTTAACTGCCGCACTAACCTGACCCTTGCCCCCGTCAATAAGTATCAAGTCCGGGAACGGCCATTCTTCGTGCCGGAAACGCCGTTCAAGTATTTCGCGTAGCATTGCCGTGTCGTCGGGAGTTTGTTTGGTATAAATCTTAAACTTTCTGTAAAAATTCTTATCCGGCTGGCCGTGAACGAATGTAACCATGGAGCCGGTGGCATGGGCGCCTTGAATATTGGAAACATCGTAACCTTCTATACGGACTATTGGTTTTTGCAATTTTAGCAAAGATTCCAATCCGGAATGTTGGGTTTTTAAAATGTCGGAGCTTTTTATTATTCTGGAATTCTCGAATATTTTTTCCAATTTTGTTATTTTGTCGCGCAACTCTATGGCTTTTCCAAAGTCGTCTTTTTTAGCGGCATTGCCGGCCTCTTTCCCGAGTTCTTTTACGAAAGAATTCTTTTTCCCGTTCAATATTTCCCTGACAGCATTTATGTTGTCTGCGTATGCTTTTTTGTCTTTGCTTGAAGTTCCTGATTTTAAACAGCAAAATCCCAAACACTTTCCAATGTGGTAATTAAGACAGCGGTTGTGATGAAGCTGTTTACAGGTGCAATATGGAAAAACCGAGCGCAGAAAACGCAGGGTTGTTTTTAAAGCGCCCCCGTCAGTAAAAGGACCTATGAAATGTGTATTAAACAAACGAGGGGTGGCCCGAGTGGGGACCCCGGTCGCGTGGAGGTCTAGCAAGACCGAACCCGTCCGGGGTGATGAGGGGCAGGCCCCCGAAGTCCGTGTTTGATGAGTGATAAAAATCTTTGGGAAATTTTCATTACTGAAGCCGACATAAAAATACTGTTTGTCATCCCGCATCACGATATTGAACTGCGGGCGATATTTTTTTATCAATTGTGATTCAAGTATTAATGCCTCAATATCCGATTGAGTAGAAATAAATTTCAACGTTTGAGACAACCCCACCATTTTTTTAATTCTAAAATCTTTCGTTTTTAAATACGAACCAAGCCGGATTTTTAAATTGGAGGCCTTGCCTATGTACAAATATTTTTTGGCATCCTTGAATATGTAAATTCCCGGGTTGGACGGTAGTTTCGGTATGTATTTTTTGAGCGCGGCTTGATTCATTCAGGTCAATATTATACAATATTTTCAGTAATTTGAAAAGCGAGAATCTCATGAGAAAAACTTTTTTGGCTATTCTGCTGTTTTTTATTTTTGGGTGCGAATCTCCAAAAGAAAATACCGGCGCTAAAGCTCTTCATAAAACCTATCCGTGTCCGCAGAGCTTTAAGACAGATGTCGCCTGGATAGTTCTTGAGTGGAACGGCAAACCGGAATATGGCGGTTATGGCTCCGGTTTTATTATCAACAAAGAAAAAGGAGCGTTTTTTACCAACAAACATGTTAGCGACACATTCGACGCTTTAGGCAGGGGAAGCCACAAAATACTTTTTAATTGCGGGATATATGACGCCGAGATAGTTAAAACGGCTTTGTTTGCCGATGTCGCGTTGGTGCGGATAACGGGCTTGTTTGATTCTTCCGGTTTTCCCGATCCTGCTCCGTTTGCCGGAGAAAAGACCAAGGTTGGCGACAAAATTGTTGTAGAAGGTTTCCATGTCCATCCGTATTGGGTGCGCAAAGCGGACGAAGATGCGGGTTACAAATTTTCTGTTATTCCCATTTTCCGGGATTACTACAATTTAGGCACCAAAAATCTTGATAAGGAACAAGAAGTCGTGTTTGAGACACTGGAAGCGGTTGTCGTCGCGGTTGATGAAAAAATTAAAGTTGAAGGCCAGGGTTCGGGAATTATGCAGAGTCTCAGAGAAAACATGAATCTTTATATAAAAATAAAAACCACGAAAGACCACAAATTTCCGTTCAGCGGTTTAAGCGGAACAGTGGTCAGGAATGAAAAAGGTGAAACAATCGGTATCTTCACTGCCGGACCGCAACTTGAGTATGATCCCGAGACAAAAGAAGACCTGCCGGACGGTTCTTTTTTGGCGGAACGGGTTTTTAAAACAGCCTTTCTTACGCCCATAGAATCGGCAGAAAACTTAAGACTGTATTTGAATGAACGCTAATCCCTCACCCTTCAGAAAGGTGAGGGGTTTTTATTTGACTTGTTTCGGCATTTTCTTTATTCTTTTTAACAACGCACGTTGAAAATTAAGAGGTAGATTATGCCGCTGACAAATCCCGACGAAGGAAGAATGTTGCTTAGGGAAGTGGAAAAACAGCCCAACAAATTTGTGTTTGGAGTCAAAGGGGCAATTTTTAATACCGTGCTGGCTTTGGTTACTCCGATAGCGCGTGACGGCGACCTTGGAAAGGAATATGCGCAAGCTCACACATATTTGCTTGATCTGCCCGGCCGAGGCAAAACCGCCATTCTTAAATATCTCTCCGCCGCTATAACGGCGAAACTGGGCCGCATTGACGGCAGAGCTGACACTTTGCCGTCTGACCTGACCGGCTATGAACATGTTGACAGGTTTACCGGCACCAGGACTCTTTTGAAAGGGCCTTTGCATAGCAATATTTTCTTTGACGACGAAATTAACAGGACCCCGCCCAAGGGGCAGTCGCCGATGCTTGGCGGAATGGAGGGCGGATATGTGATTATGAACGTTACCAACATTAAAACGGGAGAATTAGAAGCCAAACGATTTCCGCTCTATCCGATATCGGATGACCCAAACGAAACGAGGATGTTTTTTATTTGTCTTGCCACAGCCAACCCCATTGAATTTGAGGGCACTTATCCGCTCTCGGAAGCTCAAAAAGAGCGGTTCACTTATGGGATTAGAATGGGTCTTCCAGACAGGGAAAATGAAATGATGATCCGGCCGTGGAATGTTGCCGGAAAAAAAGTAGAAACAGTTATGGACCTGGCCACTCTTTTGGACATCCAAGATATGGTAAAACAGATCCGACTTTCTCAAGCGGCTGAAGAATATGTGATGCGTCTTATCGAAAATTCGCGGCCCTATTCTCAAGATCTGGAAGAGTGGAGCAAGATAAAGCCCCGTAAAGCGACACGAGAACTGGTTGATTTTATAAACCGGTACGTCATATCCGGCTGTTCGCCCAGAAGGAATTTTCACATAGTGGGAGCGGCTCAAGCGTTTGCGTTTATGCGCGGTGAAAATGAAACAGCTACGGTTGATGATGTCAGGGCGATTGCGCCGATTACCATGGAGCACGTTATTTTGCTTCAACCGAGAGCGGAAGGTGATGATATAACGCCCCGAAAATTAGTTCAAAAAATAATTGATGAAACTATTCTGCCATGAAACTTTTTGCTTTCAACGAAGTTCTGTCCGCCCTAACTCATATAAGAGGCGGTCTTCCCGCAACAAGACTGTCAACGCGAGTGCGTCTTGCTGAACACAGAAGTGTTTTTTTTGGACAGGGAGATTTTCATGATATTCAAGAGTATAATCCCGAACGGGATCTTCCCGGTCAGATTATACCTTATTTAGTCGGACCGGATGATGAAATTTATTCCAGAAAATGCGTTGAACACCATGAGATCAAAGCTGTCTTTTTAATCGATCTAAGCTCTTCAATTGATGCGGGAATTAATTTTATCAAGAGGCGGTTGCTTCTTGAAACGATCGGTTATATCGGCCTGACGGGCGCTCGCTACCAAGATCCGATAGGATTGGCGGGATTTACCGACAGGATTGTTCTTAATTTGCCGGCGCGATGCGGCCAGAATAATTTTACCCATCTTTTAAGAACGGTATATAGTTTTTTGGCAGAACGGGATCCTGACGACAAAAAAACGTCCAGACAAAAAACCGATTTTTTCTCCGCTCTTGATTTTATCAGGCGTTCTTTCAATCAGCGCTGTTTTATTCCGGTAGTGTCTGATTTTGTCGGCTTTGAGGACGTAGTTTCATCGTCTCTTTTGAGAGCCGTTGCTTCAAAGCATGAACTGGTGTTTGTGTTTCTGGATGATCCGCAGGAATTTGTTTCAGCGGGCGGCATCGGATACATAAGAAGGCAAAGTATTGAAGGCGGCAGACCGCGCGTTGTTTCAAGGTCCAAGTTGGCCGAGGACGAACAAAACATAAGAGCCGAAAGAACGGAGTTAAGGAGAGAATTAAAAGGATTGAAGATCCAATCCGTTGTTGTGGAATATAACAAACACTTTAATCGCCTATTCAGATTTTTTGAAAAAAGACGTAAGACGCGAATAAGCCGCCAATAGAGGCGGTTTTTTGTTGACAATAACAATTTTATTCCTTATCTTTGTCGTCATAAGTTCCTTTTCAACTTAAGGCGAACCATGAGATATAAGGCCGTTTCTCTGGCAATTGCCGTTCTGTTAACTGCGACTCCGAGCTACGCTCAGCAAAAGTCATACATCGTTGTTGAAACGCCACAGACAGCCGAGCCGACCACGGTTATTACCGGTCAGCCATTTATGCAGACCTACGTGGTAAGGTTTATTGATCTGACAGATTATAATGAAGAGATAATCGTTCAAGAAGAATTGCTGAACAATTTTAAAACACTCGGCGATTTTGAAGTTCTGGATTTCCACATTGACAAGCAGACAAAAGAGAGAGAGTTTTTGGAGCATATTTGGAATTTGCGTCTTACTCTTTCCATCGTGAATCCTAAAAAGGGCGCTTATTTCATTCCTCCCATAACAATTCCGTGGAAACACAAGAAAGCGGGGCAAAAAGAAGACGACCCGTCAATTTTGACAAACTACGATTTTAAAACAGACGAAGTTCACATCAATTACGTTACCACCATCCCCGAAAAAGAACCTAATTTTGAGATTCGGGACGGAATGAATCTCGGCACTTTTAAAGATCAGGTCTGGTTCTGGCGGGCCGCCGCATGGTTTTTAAGAATTGCCCCCCTTGTGTTCTTGCTGATTGTTTTTGCGGCATTGAGACGGTTTTCCCGTAAAGAATCCAAAACCGAATACACAGAAACAGACAGCAAGATTGAGGTTGGCGAGGCGATAAAAAATCATTCAACACTTAGGGTTTGGCTCGGTCTTCATAAGAGCATCAGACGTTTTGAGCATTGCCAAACCAACAGTTCCGGCCAGATAAGCGATTGTTTAAAAGCCGAAGCGGAAATTGTGTCGGCCATTAAGGATTACTTAAGAATTAAAGCCCTGCGGTTAAGCGTAGGCAATACGCCCCTGAGCATGGCGGAACATATTTCCGAGAACATAGATCAGTATTCAACCAAGAAAGACGCTCTGCTTCAATTAGCCCGTAAGGCCGTCGTATATCAAGCCGACATTGAGAAGGGCAAGGACGGTTACTTCAGAAGCCCTCTCGTTGAAGCTAAGGAATTGCGCCTCATTCTCGGCCAATTAAGATTGTATCGCCGGGCGATTCCGCTTATTAGAAACAGTTTTCTTAAGGCCGGAAACCGGTTCAGGAGACGGCAGCAATGATGAGACCCCCTTCTTTTGATGAAATTCTGTTTATTATTAAAAACGGCTGGCATGACCTTATAAATACTGATTTTGATCAGCTGAAATATTCAGCGGTTGATTTTGCCGTCAAGGTCGGAATGGTGGCGGCAATGATTGTTTTGTTGAAATTGACCTGGATCTTGCTCTGTAAAATATTCGGTTGGCATAAATACTCCCGAACAGATTCCGGCCACACCGTTTCTCGCGACAGCGAGAGAGGATTTCTGGCCGGATTTTTTTTGATTTTGCCGAAGATCGCCTTGCTGGCGCCGTTAACGGCAATTCTGTTTGCTGTTGCTGATCCTTTTCTCGCGACCATCAAAGAAGAAAAAAAATACGTGGAAGTCAAAACCATAGTTAAACTTCGCGATGCATCCGGTTCAATGGGGTACAAGTTTAAACAGAGCGGTAAAAGCAAGGGCGAAATTGCCATGAATGCCGATCTTAAGTTTTTAGAGATGAGGCGCGGCAAGAATGATCGGATCGCTTTTTGGCTTTTCAGCGACGACCCGTACCCCGTTCAGGAAGATTTTATTATGGACGAGGAGTTGTCTTATCTTAAGGCCTATGACGCGCCTTGGGAAATTGGAGGCGGGAATCTTGATTCTTGGACGGAAGAACAGTGGCAGGCATATTCAATGCCGAGTTTCAGATACCTTCAGGTGGACGGACAGGGCGGAACCCAGCTGTCCAAGACGATGAAAGCGGTTATCCGGCTGTTTGACGATGATGAAGAAAAACAGAAAAAAGCGCCCTATTTCAAAAACGGAGGCCGGTCGGTGTTAATTGTAACCGATGCGGCGATAGCCGATTTTAACGCAGTTGCAGCCGATCTTAAAGAGTTAAACAAAAGAAAGATAACCCCGTATATTATTTTTATTGATGAGTCAGAGGGAGAGCAGAATCCGGGCCAGCTGGCCAATATACCGGAATTGCTAAAAGAGGTAATGTTTATTGGCGGCAAGTTTTTTCCTGTTTCCGATGAAAAAGCCATTGAAAACGCTTACCGGGAGATTGACAAATTAGAAATGGGAAAAGTTGAAATAGAAAAAAAGGTATTCAAAATCCCCGCATTTCACAAGTTTATTTTCTTGACGATTATTTGTTTGATGATTGCGGTCATTGTCGGACTGTCGGCAGAATTATTGTCCTATCCCTAACCGCGCGCCAACGCGGTTTTTTATTGACATTAAAGGCGATTAGTTATTATATAAACGATATCAGACCTTTTAAAACACAGGATGAACAAAATGAGTAAAAAAACCGGACGGAAGTCGGGATTTTGGCTCGGTCTTTGTTTTGTTTTCGCTGTTTTGTCTTTCGTCGTTTCATTTCCGGCTTCGGGTCTAAGCGTTTTTTACGGCCATCTCAATTCATTTAGTTACGGAGTCAGAAATTATGACCGAGATGAAGTCGAAAAAGGACTCAAAAATCTTGAGAATGATTACAATGTTTTTTCCGGTTGGAAATTACGGTATTTTGCCGATCGCTGGCTTTTCGACAAGATGTATCGTTATGAAGCCGCGGTTTCTATCGTGAACGAGGACTACGAAAAAGCAGAAGAGACCCTAAAAGACCACGGAGATGATTACTATGCTTCTTATATGCTGGGTATTGCCAAATTCAAGACCTTGCGCCCGGCTTTTCAGCAGGCGACGGCCAAAAAAGATAAAGAACAAATGGCCGCGATCCTTGTTTTGGTTTTAAAAGAAGTAAGTCCCGATTTTGAAAAGTGCGTTAAAGAAGGTCCCGGTCCGGCCGATAATTTTAATTGCTCGTTTGACTATGACCTGACCAGCAATCCCGAATCCGCTTTAAAAGCGTTAATGAGCCAGAAACCGGTGCCGCAGTATGTTCTCGGCATTCCGGGCGGCAAAAATCCAAATGACGGAGAGCCGGAGAAAAAAGGACCGCCTCGATTAAATCCGAATGAAAAAAAAGACAGCGGTCAAGGCGGATCCCAGAAGGTGGGATAATGGCAGGACAGGATATTGTTCGGTATTGGAACGACCTTTATTTCGCAGAACCGGACAACCTCCAGCTTCTTTGGGTGGTTGCCGCAGTATTCATGTTGGGAATTTTTGTCTGGCTGTTAAAATTATGGCATAAGCCGGCAAGAACACCCGGTTCGAGGTATCCTTTATTGGGGACGATGAAGTTTTGGTTCGCGCTGACAGTTTCGTTGTTTCTGTGCATAATTGCTTACGCGCAACCCTTTATCGCCAAAGGATCGGTTGTTATAAAACGAGGCAATGTTGAAGTTGCCTTTATTGTTGATTATTCCGCGTCCATGTTTCTCAAAGACACCGGCTTGGCCAGAATTGATATTGCCGGCAGAGAGATAATGAAGACGGTAACAAGCGAGATAATTAAAAAAGGCGACAGAGCGGCCGTTTTCATCTTCGGCAAGATTGCTTCGCCGAGAATTTATTTGACGCGGGACTTGAACGGTTTTGCCACCGAGGCTGATAAAATAGGACGGCCGAAGACGCTGCTTTTTAACGATCTCTACTGGGGTTCTGCCATCGGCACCACTTTTCGCAGGGTCTATCAGGCGCTGGACAGGCAGGATATGATCGCCGAACTTGGCAAAGAATCGGAAAGTTGGCGGCCTCGGTTCAGGCGGGACAGGGTGGTTTTTATCTTGAGCGACGGCGATTTCTTTAACTACGGCGATAATGAAGAAACAAAATTAAGGGCGGAATCAGAGATTAAAAATTTGAACGATGCGTTAGTGGAATTTAGAAAAAGAGGCCTGCCGGTTTACGCGGTAGGCATAGGTACGCGATCCGGCGCGCAGCTGATTGATATTTTTCAGGACTATAAAAGGGACGATGAATATGATCCGGTGCTCGAAGAAGAATTAAAGGAACAGTTTTCGCGGCTCAATGTCTCTAATTTAAATATTTTGGCGGCTGCTACGGGAGGACGAGTGTTTACGATTGAACACTCGAATGACGATGCCGGCGGGTTTATCAAGTCGGCGCTTGACCGGCATAGAAGCACGTTTGTGGAACCGGTTGCCGAGCAGGAAAAACAAGAATTGTGGTCCTACGCCCTTTTGACGGCTTTGGCCGTATTTTTGGGAGGAATGGCAATTACCAAGTTTTAGCTCAGCGTCTTTGGACTTAAGCCCGGGACGAGGGGCTTTTTTATTTTAACTATAAACTATAAACTATATCTATAAACTTTTTATGACCTACTTCCGAGACTCAATTTTAGCGACCCTTGTTTATTACGACACTCTTGATTTCCCGTTGACCATGTTTGAAGTATATAAGTATTTGATAAACCCCGCGCGATTAGACAAAAATGCCAAAAGTTCGGTTTTTAAAATTGAAGCGTCAGATATCGCCGTTGAGCTGGACAATATGGCAAAGGCGGAACTTATAAGACACAAGAACGGTTTTTATTTTTTGCCGGACCGGGATTTTTTGTACGAGTTGAGAATAGAGAAGGAAAAAATAGCCGCTCAAAAGTGGAAGAAATTTTTGAGGATAGCAAAATGGTTCCAGGCCGTGCCTTATTTACGGGCAATATTGGCTTCCGGTTCTTTGGCCATCAACAACACGGTACACGAAAGCGATTTCGACGTTCTGGCGGTGGTCAAAGACGGCCGTCTCTACACCGCCAGGATATTTTTATCTTTAGCCGCCTCTTTTTTCGGGGCCCGCAGAACCAGATACGATAAAAGCGCGCCTGATAAATTCTGTTTCAACCATTACATCACCGACGGAAACATGAACATAAGACACGAGAGCTTGTATAACGCCCAGACCTACGCCAATCTCAAACCGGTTCTGGCAAGAAACGGCGCATTAAGCAAGTTTTATAACGAGAATATGTGGTTGAACGAATATATTTACGGTTTCAAGCCGGCGGAAGAATTCGTTCTAAGAAAAGTTTCTTCAAATCCCGCACTCCTTGGCATCGGCGGTCTGGGGGAATTTATTTTGAACTCTCCTTTGGGAAACAAGCTTGAGAGTTGGGCCAAGAGGTATCAGCAGAAAAGAATAAAGGAAAACCCGATGACACATGAATCAGGGGGCAGGGTTGTTTTTAACGATAATGAACTGGAGTTTCATCCCCGTTCTTTTGAATCTTTTGCCGTCAGTAAATATAATTGGAATTTGAAAAAATTAGGTATTGTTCCTTTTGCCGAAGAAAAAGATTCAGGACTTCTTGTATAGTTTTCTTAATTTATTTATACTTGCCGCAGACTCTTTCGGTTCTTTGAAAAGAGGACGAAATGACCCATTCGACAAGGCTCAGGGTCATCCTGAGCAAAGCCGAACGGACGAAAGTTTTATTGCGACTTCTCTCCTTTTTTATCCTATTCATTTTTTTCTCCGGCAACGCTTGGGCGAGTACCCCCAAGATTCTCCTGCTCAAAGATTTGGAGCCGGGCACCAAAGCTATCGGTTTTTCCGTTTTCAAGGGCGTTGAACCCCAGCCGTTTGATGTTGTTCTTGGTGAACCGATTGACCAGGCGGGCAATAGTTTTATTTTGGTCAGAATATCCGGCGGACCCATGGATACGCCGCTTGAAAAGATCGGCGCCATACACGGCATGAGCGGCAGCCCCATATTTACCGGCTGCATCAATAAAAAACTTTCAGAGACAGAGCAATACGATTTCTGTATTTCTCAAGCGATTCTTGAGGGAAATAGCGTTTTTCTGGCCGGAGCATTAAGCTATGCCGTCGGTTCTTTCATTGAAGGAGGCCCGAATGCTTTGATTACCCCGGCGGAATATATGCTTGGAGCGAGGGTCAACAGTTATGCGGCCGCGTCCAGTTTTTCCAACGGATCGCCTAATAAAATAAATATCGGAGGAAGAGAGTTTGCCAACTTGATGCTTTTTCCGAAAATGGAAGATTTGGCCGTTACCGCAAATCCCGCCGGCCGCTGTCAGGAATCAATAAAAAGCGATATCAAGCCCGGTTCGATGGTCACCGTCTTTTTTGCCACGGGCGCCGTAAATGTAGGCGGTTCCGGCACGGTGATTTGGCGGGATGACGATAAGATGTATATTTTCGGCCATCCGCTAATGGGTACCGGCATGGTCAACTATCCTTTTGTCCAGATTTCTGTGGCAGACACCTTGCAAACTCCGCTTAACGCTCAAAAACTGCCGGGCTGCCATCTTGATGCCAAAGGCGCGATGCTCGTTGACGGCGCATTCGAGATGGCCGGCGTGGTGGGCAGGACTGCGCCCATGCTTCCGTATCAGGTCGATGTCCGTCTTGGCAACAGCGGCGCGGTTCTTTACGAAGAGATTGCGGCAAGTCCCATGGCTGCCGCAATCATAAAACAACTTCCGGTCATTTGGGCCGAGCAGTCGTTGGGCGATTTGAGCCATTACTCCCTGTTTTATCAAGCGCGGATAACCATAACGGATCAGCCGGAGATCTTCGTCAAGAATTTTGTTCCGGCCCAGGTTTACAAGAATCCGTTCGAAGAGGTGTTTAACAGGGTTTACGGTCCTATCGAAGACTTGAGAAAAAGCGAATTTAACTACGGTCTGGAAAGCGTCAAAGTGCGGCTTGATTTTGTAAAAGAATTCCGATTGTGGACCGCAAAAAGATCTTTTTTATCTCCGGAAAAGCCAAGCTCCGGCGATACTGTCTATGTGAACGTCGTTCTGGAGGAATACTTCAGTTCCGTCACGAAGCAAATAAGCATTCCGATTAAAATTCCCGAGGACTTCACGGACCAAGCGAGTTCCGGAATTACCCCAAACCTTACCATTCACGTTCAGGGAGGCAGTAAGTTCACCGATAAGAGAGAACGGCCGGAAGTAAATTCTATCGAGGATTTGATCAGACAGCTTAATAACTCGATGAATTACAAGAACAATGTTCTTTATGTTCAGCGGGTAATGTCCGGAAACAAGGCTGAACAGGAAGATGACATGGCCAAAGCCAAAGCGGCGGTTAAACCGGCCGGGAAATGGGTTGATGTCGAAAGGGATGATTTGAAACAGCTTCCGCGCGCAGACAAAAACAATGTCGCCTTGACCGTTTCATCGGAATTGAACGATTTCATCGATCTTAATTTGACTTTCAATCTGCAAGTTCAGCCGAAAAAAGACGCGACTGACGAAGACAAAAAAGAAACTAAAAAGAGAAAGCGATTTTTGTTCTTTTAATAAAACTTTACCCCTAAGGAGGGGTATTTTTTATGACTGTTGACCCCGCCGTTGGGAAGCCCTATTATTTTTAGCATGCACTTCGTATACATTTTAAGACTTAGCAATGACCAACTATACATCGGTTTTACTCGAGATTTGAAAAAGCGCTTAAAGGAACATGAATCTGGAAAAGTATTTACTACAAAGAAGTATTTACCGCTCGAATTGATATACTATGAGTGTTATAGCGCCTTTCTTGATGCTAAAAACAGAGAGTCTAAAATCAAGCAATTTGGCAGTACTTACTCTCAACTAAAGAAACGCATAATCCATAGTATTGGGGCTTCCCAACGGCGGGGTTGACATTATTCCGTTTTCGATTAAAATAACGGTCAGAGAATCTAACTCCAAAACCATGGTTAAAATCACACCACTTTCAGACCACGTATTAATCGAACCCCTAAAAGAAGAAAAGAAAAAAGGGGGTATTATTTTGCCCGAGACGGTTGATAAAGAGAGGCAAGAGAAGGGTAAAGTTATCGCCGTCGGTCCGGGCAAGATTAAAGACGGCAAAAGAACGTCCTTAGAGGTTAGAAAAGGCGACGTGGTTTTATTTACAAAATACGGACCTAATGAAATTAAAGTAGACGGCAAAGAATATTTAATCGCTAAAGAAGAAGACATTCTTGCGATTATAAAATAATCGCGCAAAATCCAAATAATAAAATCCAAATTACAAAAATGCCTAAACAAATATATTATAAAGAAGAAGCCCGGGAGGCCCTCAAAAGAGGAGTAGACAAGGTGGCCAACGCGGTAAAAGTTACTCTCGGACCCAAGGGAAGAAATGTTGTTTTAGACAAAGGTTTTGGCTCGCCCGTAATAACCAAAGACGGCGTTACAGTAGCCAAAGAAATAGAGCTTAAAGACAAGTTTGAGAACATCGGCGCAGAACTTGTTAAAGAGGTTGCTTCAAAGACTAATGATGTCGCCGGCGACGGCACAACCACGGCCACTATTTTGGCTCAGGCAATTTTGGCCGAAGGTTTTTCAGCTGTTAATTCGGGAGCTAATCCAATGGCGTTAAGGAAAGGAATGGACAGCGCTCTGGAATCGGTTATCAAATCTTTAAACGGCAGAAAGAAAAAAGTTACGAAAGAAAATATCAAGGAAGTTGCGTCAATTTCGGCAAACGATGAAGAGATAGGCCAGCTTATCGCGGACGTATTTAATGAGGTTGGAAAGGACGGAGTGGTAACCGTTGAAGAGTCCCAATCCACTGAGATGTCAAAAGAAATAGTTGAAGGCATGCAATTTGATAAAGGTTATTCGTCTGCGTATATGGTGACGAATGCCGAAAGAATGGAATCTGTTCATGATGACCCGCTTATTTTAATAACCGACAAGAAAATATCTTCCATTCAGGAGATTGTTCCTTTGCTTGAAAAATTATCCAAGACCGGCAAAAGGTCTTTGGTTATAATTGCCGAGGATGTTGAAGGAGATGCATTGGCGACCTTAGTGGTAAACAAGTTAAGAGGCACTTTTAACAGCTTGGCGGTCAAAGCCCCCGGATTTGGCGACAGGAAAAAAGAAATGCTTGAAGATTTGGCCGTCATAACCGGCGGACAGGTCATTGCCGAAGAAAAAGGAATGAAATTGGAGGCTGTTGATTTGGATATGCTCGGCCGGGCAAGGAGGGTCGTGTCTTCAAAAGACTCAACCACCATTGTCGGCGGGAAAGGAAAGCCGGCGGATTTAGCAAAAAGAGTTGCTCAACTCAAGAATCAAATCTCCAAAACAACTTCCGACTTTGATAAAGAAAAACTTCAGGAAAGACTGGCTAAATTATCAGGCGGAGTCGCGGTAATTAAAGTCGGCGCCCAGACAGAAACCGAACTCAAGGAAAAGAAATTCAGGATCGATGACGCGGTGGCCGCCACCCGCGCAGCGCTGGAGGAAGGAATAGTGGCCGGCGGAGGAGTTGCGCTGTTTGACGTGCTTAGGGATTTTAATAAAAAAACCGCCGAGTCCATAAAAACAAAACAGGCAGACAATAAAAATATATTAAATTCAGGCATCATTATGGACGACTTTTCCAAAGGAGCGGCCATTATCAAAAACATCCTTTCTCTGCCTATAAGAGCTATCGCGGAAAATTCCGGCGAGAATTCCGACAGAGTTATCCGTGAAATATCGAAGAAAGATCTCGGCTGGGGATACAACGCTTCCAACGGCGAATACGGCGATATGTTTGAGATGGGAATCATTGACCCGCTAAAGGTGGTCAAGACGGCTCTGGTTAATGCCATATCCGTGGCGTCTACGATTCTCACGACCGAAGCGGTAATTACAGATATTCCTGAAGAAAATCCTTCGGCTGGCTCAGGACGAGGCGGCGGTATGCCCCCGATGGGAGGAATGGGCGACTATTAATCAAAAAGAGCGGGAACACCGCTCTTTTTGATTTTTTGTGATTTGTGATTGAATATATTTTTGTTAACATCAAAGCAAGTAATTAGGCGGTCAGCAAGTTATAATGAATACTAAATTTATATTTGTAGCCGGAGGAGTCATGTCGGGGATAGGGAAAGGTGTCACAATTGCTTCTACGGCGAGGATACTCAAGGACTACGGGTTCAAGGTCACAGCGGTAAAAATAGACCCATATCTGAATGTAGACGCGGGCACAATGAATCCCACTGAACACGGTGAGGTTTTTGTAACGGATGACGGACTTGAAACAGACCAAGACATAGGAAACTATGAAAGATTTTTAGACCAGGATATTTTGAGGGACAATTATATGACCACCGGTTCGGTCTATCAGGCGGTTATAAACCGTGAAAGAAATCTTGGCTACAAAGGCAAATGCGTTGAAATAATTCCTCATATCACAAACGAAGTGCGGGACAGGCTGTTAAAAGTGGCAAAAAAGAACAAAGCTGATTTTGTTCTGGTTGAAATCGGCGGAACCGTTGGCGAATATCAGAACTCCACTTTTCTTGAAGCGGCGAGAATAATGAAACTTGAAATGCCAAGACAGGTCTTATTTATGCTCGTCAGTTATTTTCCGATACCAAAGATGGTCGGAGAGATGAAAACCAAACCGACCCAGCATGCTGTCCGGACCATGAACTCCGCGGGTATCCAGCCGGATATCATTATTGCCCGCTCTTCCATGCCGCTTGATGATGTAAGGAAAAGAAAGGTTTCCGTTTTCTGCAATATGGATTATCGGGATATTATTTCCGCTCCCGACATCGAGGGTTCAATATATGAGATTCCCGTAAACTTTGAAAAAGACAATATTGGCAGAAGGATTTTGAAAAAATTCAATCTTGCTCCGAATCAAAAAAATTTCCGGAAATGGAACAATCTTGTAGCCAGTATCAAAAGTTCCAAGATGCCGGTCAAGATCGGCATTGTCGGCAAATATTTCGGCACGGGAGATTTTATACTGCCCGATTCTTATCTTTCGGTAATTGAAGCCGTAAAGCATGCTTCCTGGTCATTGGGAAGAAAGCCGGAAATAACCTGGCTTGACGCCGAATCATACGAGAAATCCGCCAGCTGGCGGACCAAAGCTGTTGAAGAATTAAAAAACTGCCACGGAGTCATTGTTCCGGGAGGATTCGGCAAGAGGGGAATAGAAGGAAAAATAAAAGCCATTAATTATTTAAGAAAAAACAATATTCCATTTCTCGGTCTTTGCTACGGCTTGCAGTTGGCCACGATAGAATTTGCCAGAAATGTGTGCGGCCTGCCCGATGCTCACACCACAGAAATAAATCCCAAAACCTCAAATCCGGTGATTTGCACGATGGCCGAACAGGTTGAAAAAATAAAAGAAAAAAATATGGGCGGTTCAATGCGTCTGGGAGCCTGCGATTGCAGGCTCCATCCGGAAAGCTTGTCGAGGAAATTATACGGAACAGACAAGGTTTCCGAACGCCACCGCCATCGCTATGAAGTGAATAATAATTTTAGAAAACAACTGGAAGCCGAAGGCCTCTTGGTCGCGGGAGTAAACCCGAAACAAAACTTAGTGGAGATAATAGAACTTCCGAAGCATAAATTTTTTGTCGGCACGCAATTCCATCCGGAATTCAAATCCCGGCCGTTAAGCCCCCACCCGTTATTTAAAGGATTTATTCAGGCGGCGATAAGATAAATTTCGGCTCTGGAAAAATAGGCTCTAAAATGCTATATTTTGCGATATCGGGAGGCGTCGCATAGTGGTCTAGTGCGCTCGCTTGTCCCGATTTTTACAAAATTGGATTTTGATAAAAATCGAGGATCCTCGATAGTTCTATTTTCTCTGGCGCGGAGGGGTCGCATAGTGGTTTAGTGCACCGCCTTGGAAAGGCGGCATGTCCGAAAGGGCATCGCGAGTTCGAATCTCGCCCCCTCCGCACTGTAGAAAATGAATTATCGGGAGAAAGGCGGCAGGCTCGAAAGGTACCGCTGGTTCGAATCCAGCCGCCTCCACCAAAATTGATTTGCCGAAGAAGTTGCCTCGGGGCTTCGCCCCTCGGCATTGGTTTCCGCCAAGAAATTCCAAGGGGTTTTGAATTCCGCCAAAAGCATTCCCGCCGAAAGTCGGCGGTTCGAGCCGATGGAAACAAGAAAATCTCTCATCCGTGAGGGATTTTCTTGTTTAGAGAGATTTTCGGCTTGGTTGGCTTCAATAATCCAGTTTCGCATGAGTTCGAGCCAATGATTACCTTTGCGTTCAAAATCAGATAACTTCTCCTCAATTGTTTTCTTTTCCGCCATTAAAACATTCTTTTTCTCTTGATACTCGGCAAGTTCCAACGCCTCGCCAAGATATGCGTCTGTCAGCCGTTCTAGGCGTGTTTTAATGGCGGAAATACTGTCGCGGAGATTTTGAGTGAAAAGGTCTGATGAGTGGCGGGATTCTTTGTTCTCATTTTCCAGTTTTGCTAAAAACTTTTCCCGCCACTCATCGGGCAAAGAAACTTTTTGACATAGATTTTTCACTTGCTCGGTTAGCACTTCTTCCCGCAAAAAGCGTTTTTCAGTACACGAAATAGTTTTGCTCTTATGGGTGCAACGATAATAAATAAATTTCAAACCACTTTTCTTGATATGCCGTTCGGCGGTAATGGCGTAGCCACAAACCCCACAAGTAGCAAAACCTAAAAACTGAAAATTCTTTGGTCCTCGCTTTTTGCGGGGTTTTCCATTCTGAACAAGTGCTGTCTGAATTTGATCAAAAAGTTTCTTTGAAATCATTGGCTTATGCGAACCTTGATGTACCTCGCCTCGGTACTGAAAGTGTCCGTAGTAAAAAGGATTTTTCAAAATATGTTCTACCGAGGCGAGGACAAGAGGTTTTCCGCTTCGGGAGCCAACCAAGCCGAGAGAAAACATTTTGCGTTGAATACCAGTGAGTGTAAATTGTCCCGTAGAAAAAGCCCCTAAACATTCTTTCACTTTCGCAAAGGTCTTTTTATCTGGCTCAATCGTTCGCAAACGAGGTTCGTTAAAATAGCCGAGAGGGGCTTTTGCCGAGAGTTCACCACGGCGTATTTTTTGCCGAATACCGCGCAAAATGTTTTCTCTTAAATTGTCGGTGTAATATTTTGCTTGTCCGAAAGCGACACTCAACATAAATTTTCCTTGTGGTGTCGCTTCGAACCAAAATGTCGGGAATTTTAGCGATACAATTTTTAGTGTATCCACAAAATATATGACCTTGCCGCCGTCAATCGAGTTGCGAGCTAAACGGTCTGGATTCCACGCTAAAATTCCCTGTGCAGTGCCTTTATCAATTTCGCCAAGCATTTCGTTGAAAATTTCTCGCCCCGGCTCTTTGGCGGTTTTACTCTCGTAAAATTCTTTTACTACAAAAAGAGAGTTTTGCTTGGCGAATTCCCGAAGCTCCGTTAGTTGTGCCTCAATAGACAAAACTTGGCGTTCCTCGTCCTCTGATGATTTACGACAATAAATAAAGTATTTGATCATAGCTCCGGGAATTAAATTGATAAAGGCATTGCACTTACACCGATAATTTCTAAAAATCTCTCCTCATCGGCTCTTGCGCTGAAAGCGCAATCCAAACTTCGTTTGGGAACCGCCGACTTTCGGCGGGAATGCTTTTGGCGGAATTCAAAACCCCCTGGAATTTCTTGGCGGAAACCAATGCCG